>RCUL01000005.1_pt1 | contig 281162 bp, 331 predicted proteins | sample 2167521 | NCBI WGS metagenome assembly RCUL01 (sample SAMN09932745, study PRJNA488358) | compost metagenome | feature: garden; material: soil; isolation source: compost soil in acetic acid-enriched culture | place: Germany: Experimental Botanical Garden Goettingen | collected 2016-01-27
ATACACAAAAAGGCGGGACTCCAAATCGATTTGGAGTCCCGCCTTTTTGTGTATTAAGCGACTGGTAAAGTCTCTCTTTTCATTGACCAAGGCAAAAGTTCTTGCATAGTTTTGCCAACGTCATATCCATCAAATTCAGACACTTGTTCCAGTAACTCTGTCAACAAACTTGTCAAAACTGCATGACATTCTTCTGGAGCTACTCCAAACAAAGCATCTAAAATTTTGCGTGTTTGTATTTCTCTGTTTTCAGAAATGATTTTGACATCATACATACCATCCTTTGTCTTAGTTGTAGCTTTCAATGTCAAAGAAGTTGATGTGTACGGGTGTTTTACTGCAAGATATAATAATACTTTGTCCCCGATTAGTACCTGGTCAGCAATAGTAATTTTTATGCATGGCATATAAGAGCGTAAGATAGGACAAACCGGAACAAATTCACGATCAATTCTCATATTCAAGACCTCCCCATTTGGCTTTATATCCAAATTTTACCATGAGAGATCATTTATGTCAATAATTATAAATATAATGAAAGACCCCGCGCCAAGTTAGCGCGGGGTCCTCCGTTTATGAGTCCGGATTAAAGTTCTTCTTTTTCAGGAGCAGCGGCTGGCTTTTTTAGCCCAAGTTTTTCACGCAGTTTGCCTTTTGGTTCAGCTGTTACAGCTGTATCAGCAACTTGTTTGAACACCTTGCCCGATGTGAAGGATGGGTAGTTCTTCTGAGGAACCGTTTTGGCTTCTCCGAATTTGGAAGTTTGACGCTCGTCACGAGCAACTACCGAGAATGTACCGAAACCGATGATAGTAACCGAAGCACCAGCTTCATTTAGCGCCAGAATGGCTTGGAATACTGCGTTAAGCGTTGTATTAAGCTGCCTGTTCGATAGCGCAATGCTGTTTTTCTCCAGATAAGATTTTACCAGATCAAAAAGATCAGTTTTGTATACGATCGCAATTGGACCGGATACACCAGTTTTTGTACGAGTAATGCCAGAAATAACTTTCTTTGCAAGTTCGCGCATGTCTGCTGAAGGTTGAATGGATGCCGCCGAAGCTTGATCCTCATTTACTGCTGCTACCTTCGTATTGTTTGCTGCTGTTTGTTGTGTGTCGATTTTCATTGTTAAATCACCTATCCCTTCGATTTTATGCCCTAATTTTAGCTGCTCAGGAACAATTTGTCAATATGTATTTGTGATGACCGTGATGAAAGTGACAAACCGTAAGGGAGTATCAGACCCAATTGGGCGATGGGTCTTGAATAGCTGCTAAATTAACCGTAACTTTATTTTACACTGTCAAAATTAGATCTGTCAATACCTTAATTTTGAACTAAGTGCAAAGTCCGGATAACAACCACATCCCGTTCCTTTAAACCTATTATTATTATAACATGGACTGGTAAGCTTTGTCAATACATTTGGATGTTGTAGTACTCTGTTCTAATTTTCTTACTACGTCAAAATTACTTAGCGACTTTTGGTACAGGTTTTTTCCCAGAAGACGGTTTATTAGAAGTGCGTACAGGAGCTGGTTTATTTCCAGCTTTAGGTGCAGTTGGTCGTTCAGATGGTGAATCATATCCAAGCAGATCAGCAATTTCTTTTTCAACTTCTGCTACAGGACGACCATCTCGAATATCAGACATAGCCAAAATTTTGTCATAAATTTCGTCAGAACCATTAGGTACATAATTAAACTTTGTAGTAAATACTCTATTGACTCCATTTTTGTCTGCACATTTTACTGCAGAACTCAAGTCTGGTAAATTAGCAAGTGCTGTAGCATCAAGTGGTTCCATCCACTTAGCCATACGAGAAGCATCATCAGCTCCAAGTCCAAGAACAAAAAAGTTGCCACAGTTACCCATAATAGCTTCTACTACTGGAGTAGCAATCTTTTTAAGAAATTGAGTAGCCAAAATTAGTCCAAGTCCATATTTACGAGTTTCAGACAAAATCTTTTCCATAACTTGAGACGCATATCCTGAAATTTCATCACAAATTAGGTAATGTGGACGACGATCTTCCATTTTAGGAATGTCGTGACGAGACATGGCTGCAAAATAAAATAAATTAACAAGTGTTGCACCCATAATTTTTTTAATGTCTTCTGGGACTCCAGACAAATCAATCAGTAAGATTTTACCTTCATCCATAATGCGTCTCATATTAATAGAAGATTGAGATTGACCTACAATAGTCCGTACTTGTGGATATGTAACAAACGGACCAAGTTTTTGCAAAATTGGTGCAATGATTTCTGCAATTTTAGCTTGGTTTTTTGCGAACATTCCATTTTCAGACCAAAAGTACTTTAAACTTGGATCTTTTACTCTTGATAATACTGATTCTCGAAAACCTTCATCAGTAAATAGCGGCTCAAATGATAGAATTGTTTGTGGCTGAGCCTCAAGTAAAGTAAGAAGTCCATAACGCATGTAGTGGTCCATTCGGTTTCCTGTTTCACCAGCAAACACTTCTCGAATCAAAGCAACGAATTCTGATACAATGTTTGATGGGCTTTGTCCATGTGCCTCAAGCAAATTTAACCCACGTGGACGATCAGTTTCTTTCATGTGCAAAATATGAACTTTATCCCAAAGTTGTGGTGGCATATGAGATACTACTGTACGTACTGCGTCTCCGTGAGGATCAAGAAATGAAAATGATGGAGTAGTAATATTTTTTCCAGTAGGGTCCGCTGCCATTTGTTTCATAATAGACATAAGCATTCTCATCTGGTAAGAAGTTTTTCCTTTACCCGTCTTTCCAACAATAACCATGTGTTTAAGTAATTGTTTATTTGGAATATAAAGAGCTCTTTCTTCTTCTCCAGGATAATTAGAATGTCCTATATATATTTTGCCTTGCCATTTCATGTAATCAGATAGTTTGTCTACAGCAAATGCACTCATATATGTAGTCTCCTTTCATGTATCTTATGGTTGGATTATACCATTTGGCTTTTATATAGACAATTAACCCTACAAGTCAATAAAAAGACGTTTTGGTCTAGTGTTCTAAATAATAATTTTTATAAAAAGTTAATTGATTTGTCTTTAAAAGTGTGATATACTTTGAATTATAAAATAAAAAAGGCGGTGTAACATGATCACTTATGTTTTTATTTTAAATACTGTAACAGTTATTTTGCTTTTAATTGTGAATTCTTTGCCTCAAGTTAAACAACGATTATCACGTGGAACACGACTTGGGTTCACTATTATTTTTGTATTACTTTTATTAACTTCTATTTCTATTCTTAATCAAAGTATATAAAGAAAGCTCCCTAAATTTTCTTAGGGAGCTTTCTTATTAAAAATCAAATCCTTGATCTTCATCATCATCATTTTCCATGATAACTTCTTCATTTTCAGGTTCAGAAGAAGCACTCATAGATTGCAATTTCTTTTCGAATTCAGCCATAGCTGCATTTATTTCTTCTTCGTCCGGAGTTGTATCTTCCCAATCCAGATCAGTTGGAGGAGGAATTACAACACCAGTTGGTTTTTGAAGGCTCGGAGATACCTCTTCGGGGCTTGGAGAAGTTATTTCCTCTTCTTCTTTTACAAAGTTTTCTTCATCAAATACTGAGTTTGGATTATCCATATCGATCAAAAACATTTCTTTAGCAGTTACTGAATGAGATCCTATACTTTGTGGTGCACGTACTACTTGAGCATCAATTGTTTGCATATGTTGAAAACAAGAAAGTCCATTGTGAGGAACGCGTATCCAACTTACTAATTCAGCAGTAGACATTATAAACCCTTCATGTACACCAAATCGTCCTTCCATGACCTTCTTTTTCATACGCCAAGGATCAAGTACTGGTTCTGATACAAATGAATTAAATGCACTCAAAGATACAAATCCATCAGATGCTGATTTCAAAGCCATGAGTAAGTCGTCTTCACCATTTCCAGTAGCATAAATACGTACTGAAGTATTAAATGCTTTTTCTGGAGCAGTAGACCTTTCTTTAACCACTTTTGCATAATCTTTTTCAAATTCACTGATTTTGGGAGCAGACTTTTTGGTTTTGTCATTACCAGCTAGTATACTAGGAATATCTGATTCATCACTTCTGTTTTCTTTTAAATTATAAATATATTGAGCGCCTACTTTATATAATTTTTTACTTTCTGATACAGGTCTTATAAGTGTATCTACAATAATGTCTATATCAGAAGGTTTTCCTGCACCTATTCCAGCCATAATAATAGCTAATGGGTCAGGCTCACCAGATCCACCTGTAAACATCTTTACTGGCAATGGGTCTTTGGATAATAACGAAAATGTTGATACTTTATATTGTTTCTTTTCAGGCACTATTGCAGCTTGTTCTGCTTCATTAAGTGCTTTAAGTTGTATTTTGTCATAATAACCTGAAAAACTGTTTAAAAATGGCTCAGCACGATCTTCTGGAATACCAAATATTACTTCAATTCCACCATCACCAGCTGAACGTTTAATAATGTAACGGAACCAAGGTTGGCCCATAATAGCAGCATCCCAAGGATTTTTCATGTTTTGTGCTAATGAAATCAAAAATCCTTTTTGTATGTTGACTTCAGATTGATCAAATGTTCCAAATGGAATGACTTTATAATATATTAGTGTGTTGGCTACCATTTTGTTTCTACTTCTTATAAACAAATAATAACCACCATAACTAAATATTGCAAGACCTACTAAAATTGCTGGTATAAACCAAATCCTATCTGTTCGAACTAATTCTTGTTCATTTTTATTTGCAGTTTCTTTAGTATCAGTAGGCTTATCTTTATTGGCAGCTTCTTTCCATGGCTGAATAGCAGCTTCCCATTTAGGTGAATTGACAAATTTACTGACACTAAACCAAGGAAACACGTTAGGTAAAACAAAAAAGAAAAGGGTCCCAAAAATCAGGACCCCAAAAAATATGAATCTAATCAGTTTGCTCAACGACAACATCTCCTTTTGGAATGTCCCATCCTTCAATGGTCAGGTTTTTACCAAGACCTTCTATTGTTTTTTGGATTGAGTCAATTTCGTCTTGAATTGTCCACCATCCATTATGGAGGTCTGATAAGTCTTGAGCAAGTGCATTGAGTTCTGCAGCAACAAAATCTTTAGATGTTTGGTCAGCAGTAGTTACTTTTTTGACAACATCAATTTTTGTTCTTACTAATGTGCGGTAGAATTCTTTTTCATATCCAGCCCCACCACCATTAGCTTTCAAAAATTCATTTTCCATACTAGTCAAACGACTATAAGCTTTTTTAAAGTCAACAAGTGTTCCACCTGAGAATTTAATGAGAGTATCCATTTCCTTTGTAATAGCTTCTTTTAGTGTACTGACTTTGTCATATTGCCAAGGATCTACTTCTAGTGAAAAAGCATTTTTGTTGGCAATTCCATCTATAATGTATCGTGCAATAGCAGGATCGACTTCAACAGTCACCAGAATCGGAAATTCTGTTTTGCCGGGGTCTAATTTATTAATAGCTGCATCACCAGTGGCACCTGTTGCAGATGCAGTTTGGCCTTCACTGTTGGCTTCAGCTACTTGTTTTTCAGTCAGTTCTGCACCTTCATTATATAACAAATTAATGACACGAACATTATTTGCTATTGTTTCAGTTGAAGCTGCTTTGACAAGTTGTCCAGCTTGAACAGCTGCTTGTGTAGTCATTAAAATGTTGACTCGATCACCTGGAATAGCGCCACCTTGTGATTGTTCTGTAACTGGAATACGGATTGGTACCATTCCTTCTGAAACACTACGTACAGAAACCGAATCACCAACCCAAGTTTTTTGTATTGGAGACGTTGGATCAATGTCACGTATAGCATATTTTCCAACTAAATCATCAGCATTAACTATCATTGAATTGGATAATTTTGCTTTAGGAATTGACATAGGGTCTAATTGAGCAGAAGTAAATTGTTCACCTCTTAACAAAATCTTATTTAATACCACTATATCTACATATTCTTCCTCAGAGCCTTTTGACAGTGTAAATAAGATAAGAGTTGCTACTACTGCAATTAATGAACTAATAACAATTACGCCTAATTTCTTTTTATTCACGATAACACCTTCCTTAAATAAGTTAATTGACTTTCTATATTATCCTCAACACCATCTCCCACAAACTTTGCTAAATTTGTGTTATATGAATGCCAAGGCAATAATAATGGGTAATTTTCTCCCAATGGCTCTCTGATGCCTAAATTATGACATCTCTTGGATACTTCATTTCTTGCAAGACCAGTGACCAATCCAACTTGCTCATATGCAGTTTGATATAAAATGACGTCTGGAAAGACTTCATAATTCCAATCACCTGTATAACTCACAGCAACAGATCTCATTTTATTAAAAGGCATTTTAATTTGGTTATGACCAATTATGTGAGTGAGCATCCAACCACGAGAAGGGTAATGAGGATAATTTTCTTTTACATCCCCATCTTCTGGATCTACAAAAAACCGCCCAATTGCTTTTCGAAATCTGTTAACTGATAATTCTTTTCGATGTACAACTCGTTTGCGCCGTTTGTTTTCATCATCATCAGGATTAAATTTTGTATCAATCATTTTTTCATAAATGTCCAAAATTTCAGCATACTGAGAAGGAATAGACCAATTTACAGGAGCCAAACTACTAATACCACTCTGTATTTTTGTCCCAAACACTTCTCGTTTGACTTGTATCTTAAACAATCGTCCAATTAAATCTGTAGGACTAGATACTTTACCTGACGAAAATAATTCTTGCAATTGTCGGCCAGGAGAAGCTAAGTTCATATAACGACGAATAATCCATTTATTGTATGGGCTGTTAGGAGCATGTAAAGAAAAATCAACAATCAAATTGTCTCCTAATCCTTTACTACTAGGTGCTACATATGCGTTCACAATAAACGCATTATAAGAACCATCAGGCACATTAGACCCAACTTTATCAATATTGTCGATATATTGTTTAGCTTCCATTTCTATCCTATACAAACCACGCATTTTCACACCCCCTCTCATCATTATATCATATAGTCTAGCAACTGCCAAACTTTACCTCTAAAATTTTTGTTTAAGCAATCTTAATTGGTGATGGTATAATACTTGCATAATCTATTGTTTGCATTGTTTCATGGATGGATTCTACATTCCAATAAGTCTTCCCATTCCATACACTTGATGAACATTTGAGACTGACTAGTTTTCGATTTTTGAAGTGATTTATCGGACAAGTCTCACTAATAATCAACTTACCATCATCATCTAGAATATCTTCTAGACTAAGTCCTATAGGCTCAAGTATAGTTTTGATTTCTTTCAAAATGACCTCAGGAGCCACATTTGTGATTGTGACATTTTTAGAAAATGATTTGCCAAAATGCCAAGGATCATCGACTTTATGAAAATCAAATTTGAGGTATAATTCACCATATTTTGTGTTACCAACTGAGACACCACCAAAAGCTGCACGATGAAATGCCTTACTATCTATTTCACTAGGAATAGCATTCTCATTTTTAAATATCGTTGGCTTGTAATGCTGAATAGGCAAATCCCAAACAAATGAAGGAGTAGGTTTTTGTTCTGGAACTTCATCAGTTTCTTCTAAACCAAATACTTCACGTGCAGTTTTTTCAGGACTCCAATGACCTTTATCTCCCCAACTACCTTTCCAGTTAGCATACTCTACGTCTACTTTGACTGGAATACCAGAAGATGAAAATATAGGAAAATCTTCCATTGCTTCTTTGATGGCTGGAATCAAATGATAGTCGTCAATGTGTATATACATGTTGATATCATCATGAATAAAGTTAACAAGCCGTGATTGTCCAGAAGCTGTTTCACTTTTCAAAATACGATTGATCCGAATTGATGCTTGTTTTACCATTTCGGCTACAGCACCTTGAACAATATTATTCATTGCTTTCCGGTACTGTGTTTTAGGATATAACTGACCTGTTTCTTTATTGACAAATCTCCGTCTGCGACCAGTCCATAGTCTTATTTCTCCAACCAACTTAGCGACTGCTTCTGCTATCATATAGAATCGTCTGAATCCAACGAATGCAGAGTGCCATTTTTCAAGAATTTCAGATGCTTCTTGTTTAGATAAAATAATACCGTACATGTCTTTCATGTTCATGGAGAAAGAGAATGCACCCATACCATAGATTGTGCCAAAATTGACACCTTTTGCCATTGACCTATATCGTTTAATCAATTTTCCTGTGACTTGGTCATATACTGTTGCTCGACCAAAGACATTTTCTGCAGCATTTGTGTGAATATCAATGTTTGCAACAATGGCACGCTTCATTTCATCATCTTCTACATAAATAGTAGAAAGGTTCATTTCAATTTGTGAATAATCTGCGTACAAGTGAATAAAATCTTTACTAGGTGGTTTGACAACATTACGTACTTTATATACACGAAGAGTTGTTTCATCTGCATCATTAGGACGTGGTAGTGCTTGAAAGTTAGGTCGTTTACAAGCAAGACGTGACGTTACAGTTGCTACTTGGAAAAGTTCAGGATGAATAAACCCTCTTTCATCAGCAAGTTGCAAATACCGTTCATAGTACGTCCCTTTAACTTTTTCCCACATCTTATATTCTGTCACTAATTTTGCTACTTGAGCTTCAATAGAATCTGGTTTTTCATTAATTAAAATCCGCAACGTTTTTTCTTGAGAATTCTCGACACCGCAATGCTTCATTACTTGTTTTGAAGAAGCCGGATTACAATCTTCTCCAAGTAGTTCTTTGATTTTACTACGACATCTGTTCATTTCAGTTACAGCTTCATCAAAATAATTCTGAGTTAGTTCTCTGTCAATGAAGATACCACCAGAGTATACTTCTTCAAGTACACGTAAATACTCATGATCATCGTCTATTAGTCGTTCTAAAGGCAGTCCGATTTTGTCATTCATCCACTGCTGAGTCAAGTCGTCCATTAGACCCAAATAAACAGCATCAACTAAATCAACGTCTCGAATAGCATAGGGCCCCAAAATATGGATGGGTATTTGAGAATAACGAATCAATTTATGTTTCTTCATGTAATCTTTCAAAAATTGTTCTTGGTCATCTGCATCATCACCATAATACCGTTTGCCTAGTACTTTTAATTTAAATATCGGTCTACCTTTTTTATCCCATTCCCATGAGTTTTCATTAGCCATATGTGCTAATACCATAGTATCTCGTACTTTTGCTTTTGGCACAAAGCCTTTCATGGAATCTATTGCATAATCACGATAATGAAACCGCAAAACGTGTAAATCAAACTTGATGTTGTGGTTTATAATAAGTTTATCACTATTAAAAAATGGAAGAATATATTTAGCAAACAATTTATCATCTACGTTTTTAAATTGGTCGCCTTCATCTTCGTGTTCTATTGGAATGTAGCAAGCATAATCACCTACACGAATTGCATGTCCACATATTCGTGCTGGTTTTTCTACAGCGTAATGGTTACTACCTATTTTTACAATAGTGTTATTTGCAAGTCCTTCTTCCAATTTACCATTTTTTATCATGTTACCTAAAATTGATTTGGTAATAGGTCGAACTGTGGCCCAAGCATATAGACCAGATGTCTCTACGTCCCAACTAAAATATGAAGACATAGCTATTCTTGCAGCCAAGTTTTTAAATTGTTGTTCAGTTTGAATTATATCTCTGTGGACATAATCAATATAATCCATAGGATTAAATTCTATTTGTTCTGCTACTGCACTCATTTATAAACCCCCTTATACTGTGAGAGTGAAGTACTCCTAAAACATAAAAGAAAAGGGCATCGGACACGTGTCCAATGCCCTCATATTAGTCTTCCATTTGAAATCCATCGCTCAAATCAATTTCTGTTTGCGCAATTAAGATTTTCTTTTCTTGAAATTTGATATCATGACTATTCAGCCATACCACAAACTCTCGCACTCCCTCAGGTACAGAGACCATGTTGTAGGCTGCATGATATAAAGCCAGTATGGTTTTTAGACACGACATTACTTGTTCGTGCACATCTTTTCCATGATAGATATCTTCAGTCATGTTTTGCCATAGACCTACAATGTTAAATTGTTCGGAAGTGATGATGCTGTCAGAAATGTTCATCAGAGTCCGCAGTTCTAGGTTGGTTGTATCCTTGCACTTATTCAAAAACTTTTGTTGACTTGTGATAATGAATCCAAGGACTCTGTGAAGCAAAATATATTGATCAGCTTTTGACAAATTGCTCATTTGTTCAATTTGAGCTATTGCTTCTTTTTGAGTCATTGGTAGATTACCAATTATAGTTCTTAGTTCTGGATCATCACCAGTATCAACCAGGACCATGTCCAACATTTCCATAGCAGCACCTAGCACAAAGATAGCTGAAAACTCACCATCTTTGCGTGCTATTTTATGTATGTTTTGGATTTTTTCATTAAGCCCTGGCATTCCAAAATTGCCATTAATAGACTTAAGTAATACTTCATTATAACCTTTTTGTGCTGCATCTGACAATAATTTTGTATGGCTTTGGAGAGCCTGAATGAGGTCTTTAATTGCCTTACTACTTTTTGATCGTTTGCTATATTCTTCCATCATTGCACTAGAAATTCCTATGAAATTATTCATCATCTTCAATTTTTCCTCCCATATGTAAAAACATTGTTAATTCTTCTGTAGCAAGTCCATAAGCACCAAGTTCCAAATTGAGGCCTACAGGCCCAGGTTGAAGACGCCATTTGTCAAATTTGTCTCTTATGTATATGTGTTTTCTGTTAGTAATAAACAGGTTATGACCATCGTATATAGGTTTTGTATCGCCCAAGTGTTCCCAATAGTGTCTGTTGGTTGGATTTTTGACAGAATCATAAACAGAGTTTATGTGGTTCAACCAAACAGGAGTATCAATGGTTTGCACACCATATCCATGCATATTTGAGTATAGCCGAGAAGAAGTGATTCTTTTCTCAGCTGATCCATAGTCAACAATATGTACAATAAGGTCTACATCATGTGTATTACTATTTGATTGAGTATACATAAATTTTCTAGTGTTTCTTGTATATGTTGGTACCTGTGCCACTGCAAAAGGGGAACACAATACTATCCCTAATTGCAACATTTTTGGGACTGGAGTACGCATATCTACAATCATTTTGGGGCATCGTGACACATCAAAAGGTATTTTCAATCCACGTTCTCTGAGTATGCTAGCAAACTGGGCAGGATAATACTGAGAAGACCCCACCAATGGAATGGGGTCTTCTCCTTCGATCTCTGCATATGTGACATCCATTTCATTAGTTATACTAAATGGTTTTCCCAACGCCTGTTCCATCAAACTCATGTACTCCATGTGTGCACCCCTCACATAATGTCATTCTTTCTCTAAAGATCTGGCGCAATGATTTGATAACTTCACAATTAACTTCTTCATTACTGACGTGAACAAATAAAACAGATGGATTAAAATAGGCCAGCATTTGAAAATCAGACGTTCTAGCACCACTAAACTCTGATGCTGCTGCTACTTCTTCATCATTTACATTAATGTTCATAAGATGAATTTCATTGTCATGAATCCGAACATGCATAGAGGCTAATTGATTTGGCATTAATTCAGCCATCTCCATAGCTATGATTAAGGAATCTTCTTTTTCATCAACTGTGTTTATGACATTTGTAAGTGTATCTTTATACTCTTGTGCACGAAATGCTAAAAACCCATCAATATCAATATGTTCATTTTGAGTAGACATTGCAATAATTTCTGGTAAAAGTAGATTTTCATGTTGACCCATCATAAGTTTTCTGACAGATTCAACATCATCCAAGTATTTTCCCCCAATTTTTTCAATTAGTAATGGTTCATAAACTTCAACAACATGCTTTACAATTTCTTTTGCTATTTTTGGAGAGATTATAGTTGTATCAAGCGTGATGGACGTGCCACTCTGTGAAATAGGCAAGTGGTCCGAAAGGGCTTTGGCTATTTGAGCGATTTGTTCATCATTGGCTTGACGCATGATTAATTTGATCACGGGCATCAGCCTCCTATACAACAATTCTACTGTTATAAGAGACAGATTGTCAATTATATAGAATATGTATAGTCAAAAGGACTGATTCATTGTAGAATCAGTCCCCCTTTAAATTTTTCCATAAACGATACTCTTCTCCAGCTTCTTCTGGAGTTATCAAAGTACCATCCTGCAAGTATATGTTTTCTTCTGCATCAATTAAAATATTTTTGCCTTCAAATAAAGGTGCCATTTCAGGAGCAAGAAGATGCCAAATAGGTTTGTTATTTGGATTGTGAGCAAAATCTAAAGTCGTGTTAATATGGTCCATCCAACAAGATTGCTTATATTTTGTAGAAGAAATAACTTCTACTTTATTTCTTTGTTCCGGTGTTTCTTTTGAATAAATAGAACATAGCATACTAGTCTTATCGAGCGGCTGGCCACGAATCTGTGCATCACTTCCAACATAAACTCTATCAAACAAAATTTTTAACATATGATTATCATGTTCTAAAATATGATGTACAGAAACAACATCATTACTGCACAAAGTCGGTAAATATAATAATCCATTTTCTTGACTGATTCTAGGATTAAATATATGTTCTCCAAGCAAAAAGACGGGTCTTTTATCCAATTTTTCTTCTAAATCTCCAGGCAACATGCCAGGGTTTTCTAAAGACCAAGACCATAATTGAAAATCATATGTCCCAGGCACGTCTGTTATAAATACATATACTGACCCAAAGTGTACTAAGTATCTATTACTGCCACGAGTCCCAGAACGAACTTTGGTAAGAGAGTATGTTTTTATGTCCAGAATGTTTTCCACAAAGTCTTTGAGATGTATAGACATATTTATCTCCTTTTTTTGTTTTATACTCTCATTTTACCACTGGTAAAAATTTCCAGCAATTATGATGTATAAAAAAGCCTCAAAATGGGAAAACTATAAGAGAAGATAGCAAAATTGCTAACTATCAAAAACCACTTGGAGGTCATAAAAAATGGGTAGACATTACAATCTTGATCAATACAAAACAGAAGTTGCAAATGAACTAGGTGTACATTTTGGTAACAAAGATCATAATCGCAATTTGACATCTGCACAATGTGGTGCTGTAGGTGGAATGATGATCAAACGTATTATTGAATCTGCAATAAACCAATACACACCAACAAACATAGGAAGCACATATAGCAACCAACCACGCATCCAATAGTCACAATATGATTCCAAGACACGGGAAGGTATCTCCCTGACCCTTGAGACATCCAAGCGTACGTTTGGGCCTTGGTCACTACTTCAATCCTCCTTGATACCTTCCCGTGTTTTGTTTTTGCATCAGTTTTCTTGACTGGAGAAAACGACTGCGGCGAAATTGAGTCTATAATGACGTAAGAAAAGCAAAAGGACACCTATGATGGGTGTCCTTTTGCTTTATTATAATAATCGAGCAATAATTTCATTTTGTTGAGTAATAACTATGCCTTTTTGAATCATGAGTTCTTTGTGTATATCCTGCCACAAAACATCACTATATTCTTCACTTTTAGATAGGCTTTCAATTTCTTCTTCACTGATTTGCCCAATCATATGCATGCAGTGCATATATACCTCTTTTTCTTTTGGAGCAGCCATGATTAAGATATACGTGTTGCCATCTCCATACATTGAACCAAATATATGAAGCATATTGTACAATAAGTCAGGGTATTGTGCAAGTCTCGGTTTGATTAGTTCCAGTGTTTTTAACATAGCTTCGGCTATACTATCGCGGGCCCCATTTTCATCACTTACATAAATATAAGCAAATTCCATTTATAAAACCTCCTAATACTTTATAAACAAATTCTATCATTAGGTGTTATCTTTGTCTAGTATAAACAAAGTCTAGATTAAAAAAGATGTTTCTTTCATTGACAATAACTGATTCATATGTTATAATCTATTTATAAAATTTTGAGGAGATGGATATTATGGCATACGCAGAACTAATTGCATTACGAGAGCAGCTCCATGATACTACAGCAGGGTTTAACGCATCAATTAAATCACTGGAGATTGCATTTGACGATTTCCCAAAACAAATAAATGATCCCATTAGAGAGGTTCATTACATGTTTCAGAGGTCAGATGCAGTCAATAATGATAGTGCGTTGCTCACTTCTTACGTGTTTTGGGTAAAAACAGATACTACTGAAACTCCACTTGTTGTTCAAACTCTAGACATAGTTGAAACTGGAGGAAAATCAGGTATAAAGTGTACCCAGCTGACACTTGATGAAGAAAATCAAAATGTTATTTTTCCAATGGCAGCACAAGCTTTATATGATGCTGGATTTATTGACGATGCCAGAGCAGTTGATTATTATGAATACCATGGACTTTGGCAGTCTCTTGCTATAATGACAAGTATGTATGATCACCATTGTTTCGAAAACATTACTGAAACTGAATATTTTTAAAAAAGAAGACCCTACTCGTCAAGGAGCAGGGTCTTCTTTTATTCCTAAAAACATTCGTACTTCTTGTCCTACTGCACCTTTCATGCGCTTAGCCAGTGCCTTTTTATGTCGTTCACTTAATGGAATCCAAATATTATGAGTCCTTATATAGATAACATTATTACCACAAACCCACACATTATCTGTTTTATGTTTTGGTAAACTTTCTCTGCCTAAGGCCATATGGGCTTCTGTGTTATATGGATGAATATATAAATCATTAAGATCTTGTATTGTATTCATCCAAAAAGGATGATCAATAACAACACAATGTTCATTTGCAAAAGTACCGTCAGCATTAGTATTTGCGATATATTCTCGTGTTTCATACATTGTATCAAAATCATCTTCAGCCGTTGCCATTAGAATTTTGTGTGTATGAATAATGACTTGTTCTGTTGTATGCTTTTTGATTTCAGTGTATAATAGTGTTCCTTCTCTTATGTTTACATCATTTGGAGGTATAGTAATAATATTGTCTTCGGGGTCATATTCCACAGTTTCTTGAAAAGCAAATGGACTCACTTTTACCTGTAGCATATTATGACACTCCTTTTACAAAGTTCATGGCCATTTTTATTTCCTCTCTGATGGTTGGATCAATGTTATTTATCATTTGTTGTTTAAATCGTTCTGGTAATGATAACCATACACCCATTGTACGTATATAGATGACTTTATCAGCACAAATCCAGATACTTTTGGTTTTATATAAAGGAGCTGTGTCACTTAAAATAAAATGAGCAGAATTATTATAAGGATGTTGGACTAAATCATGTAATTCTTTCATCCTATTCCACCAAAGAGGTGCAGGAACATTGCCACGGCTTTTACTTGTTTGTTTTCCAGTTTCATCAAAAGTAAATTTAGTTTGTTCAATAAAATTAGAAGTAATATGTTCACCATTGTCCTTAATGAAACCTATACTATAGTTTCTCACAATCACTTCCTGGTCTGTATTTGATATAATCTCATATGCACTAGCCACCATGCTTTCAAGGTCTACCATATCGATTGGAACATGTAGTATGCCAGATTGTTCATCATATTCTAGTCTGCGATTTGGTGACCGATTTATAATTATCATTTGGCATCCTCTTTTCTATGTTTATTTCTCCTTCTCCAAACATTGATTTTGCAGCATTTAACTCTTTTTTGGCTTCTGGAGAAACATAACTGAGATCTGATTCATGTACCCATTTTTTAGCACTATTTTTGATCCAATAGTGGATGTCTCCTCTTCTATGCTGTATAATTTCAACATTTGGCCCAGAATAAACACTAGACCAAAAATGAGAACCTTCAATCAAATCTGGACTTGGTATTGCAAATGAATTTATAATTGTATACATACACTTCACCCTTTCCATAAACAAATATAACATGTTGTATAATTTGTTGTCAATGGGGTACAATTTAAAATAAGGTAAATAAAAACACTCTGCTAATAATTGGCAGAGTGTTTTGGATGAAAATTTAATATTACAAAATCAAGTTCTTCTACTACTTCTTTACAATTTGTTCCTTTGTCAGGATACAATGACCAAAATTCATCAGTAGGACCTTTGAACCAAATGCGAATTCCTCTTGTTTTATGTTTTAATACACATACATAAGTGCCAGTATAAAGAATACGCCATGAAAAAGACTCTTCAGTTATTATATCGGGACTTGGTAATAACCATTCGCCTTCAACTACATAACAATAAAATACCCAAGGAGGTGTCTCAATTACTTTGTCCGTGACAATATCTTTCGTTATGGCCCGTACACCTTTTGATGTGTGCCATATAATACTAGTAGTTTTGTCTTTTTTAATTGCTCGGATTTCAGAACCTAAATGGTATGGGATTTCATCAAATCGTGGTTGTCTTAACCATAAAATATACTCAATATATCTTAATGCATGTATGAGTGATGTGATGATAGGCCAAAATAATATTATCCCTAAAATAATAAAAGTTGGATAGTTAAAAGATCCATCAGACATTTTATCATATCCAACAACTGATATTATGAAAATAATTGAAAAGATATTAGCTACTTTTATCTCCACCGCGATTCCTCCCTAGAATAAGGCCCTTTTTATTTATAAAAAGTATAGCTCATTGTTCAATCATTTGTCAATAAGATAAAATTAAGAAAAGGAGGTAATGAACATGGCATTACCACAGTTAAAACCTGGAGAAATAGATTTGCAAGAATTACCTGGCCCACCATTGCTTGTACATGGCGAACCATTCACCCACAAAGTATTAGGCATAGGTGGTTTTCCTTATTATATGTTTGCACGACCAGATATTGCAAAAAAGACTATTTGGTGGTTGAATCCTGAAACAGAACGTGTCAACAAATTTACTTGGTGACGGAGGTATAATAATGTCAATATTTAAGTATAAACGTGTAGAACTTAAAGAAAGAGACAGAATAATTTTAATTGAACCTATCAATAATGGGAAGATTCATCTTGATATACTTGAATCAGGAACAATTGTTCATTGTCCAAATCAAGTAAGAGCAAATATATGGTTTCGCAATGTTGGTATGCACGCATTAGACGAAGTGGCTATGGCCCTTGAAATTGATACTTCCTATTCTGCTGCAGGTAAAATGCAAGGCGTTGTACTTGAAATAGATCGAAAAAAGTTTGCAGTAAGATATGTCCCATGTAATTTTGATGATGTGACAATTGATGAAAGTGATGCAATAAATATTCCATTTTTTGTAGTTAATGAAACACACAGAATGCCTTCAAATGGAAAAAGGAACATTGGTAATGGAGTATTTGAACCAATATATGCATACTTTTTGGAGCATATTATAGATATTGTCTCTGAGGGCTTTGAAGAGTGGGTAAAAAACAATGTTAAATTTAGAAAAATCAAGAAAAGTGAAAGAGAAAATGGAGATTTTCCTGAGCATTTTAATGAGTGTTTGACAGACGAATCGTCCAAAATCTTTTTTGATAAAAAGAAAGAATTAGAATTATCTTTTGCCAGAGCAACAGGTGTCTATTGTGAATTTGATGGTGGATTATTACTTCATTAAATAGTCAAAGGCCCCTCTAATTAGAGGGGCCTTTTTTATCTATATTCAATAAGAGTGTGACAAAACCGCATCCCACTATTAAAGTAAGTACAAGGATAAGTATTGTGGGATTAATGCTACTCAAAAAGTTAATCATTACTAACAATCCTTTCTGTGACGAAAGAGGAGACCAAATTTGGTCTCCTCTTTCGTTTGCTTAGTTACCAGAGCCACCAGTACCGAGAGTACCGTAACGTGACCACATCATTTTAAATGGAATTTGAGTGTCACTAGCTGTTGGTGCTAATGTTCTATAATCAGAACCAAGTGAGTATTTTGTTCCTTTTACTGTCAAAAACATATTTTGGTGAGCAACATCAATTTTTTGTGTAGTAGTATTGAATCCAACGTCAATCAAAAATGCAGGATTAAACACATATTCTGTTGGAACAAAATAACTGAACTTGGTTCGGTCAGGGTCTCTTGTATCACTACCTTGACAAAGTTGTTGAGTAGCTCCTACAACTGTTAATGAACCAGTTTTACCCCAACTTGAAGTAATTGGAATTGTTCTGCCTGTAGGGTCTGTAGTAATATTTGTCCAACCACTAGGACCAACTGCTGGATAAGTTACAACACAAGAATTGGTTCCAGTGACTGTGACATATCCACCTACACAACCTCCAGTAGAACTCGTTGATTTACACCAATCCCATTCTTGATAAGTAAATGTCCAACTATAAGTTTTTGAACCAGTATCTGGAATACCAAAAGCACCCAATTTTTCACCAAAGTATGGTGAGTTATTATTAGCAGCAGCTCTTACTTGATTGGCTGTCGTAAATTTACTGTAGTCAAGAGCTGTTTTTGGAATAGCGGCTAATGCTTGACGTACATTATCAATTTCACGAATGAGTCCAATTGACTTCCATAAACCACTTGGTGTATTGTCTCCACCTGCTGGAGGAGTTGGTGTTGGAGGAGTCACTTTCGCTGTAACCCATTCAGTAGACTTTATGCCACCACTGTCACCGTCTTCACTAAATGCTTCTAAATCACAAGTATAACGTGTATCTGGTGTAAGACCTGTTAAATTAGTGCTTAGATTAGTACCCTTATAAACAATTGATCCAGTATTAGAACATGTTAGTTCATAACGATCAAGTTTTGCATCAGATTCATCTACTGGTGGCCAATAAACTTTAGTCGTAGTAGTAGTGATATCAGTTGGCAGAGGTTGCGGTGTTTCAAACACTCCTGCTACAACTGGATCAAAGACTGCTGTATTATTCGACCAAAAGCTTTCATTTGCTGGTTTGTTTTTATCTGGATTAACTGTTACTGCAATATAAGCTTTGATTGTATCATCTGCAGTTCTAATAACACCTGTTTTTGATGCATCAATCTTTTTCTGAATGTTGTCTGGAATAAATAATGGGTACCATTTGATTTTTGTTACTGAGTGTTGACCCATTACGCCCCAAGCATGCGGCAAAAATTCACCTGTTTCAAAATTTGTGTGACGCATTTCTGCAATAATATTTGTAAGTTCAACACCATGTTGTTGTGACAATGTAGAAACATCATCAATGAATTCATTTAAATAATCCTGCCAAATATTTTGTGGATAAGTGACACAATTACAAGATGTGTTATTTGCACCATTGATGTAAGCATCTTTGATGATATCATGGTCAGTATTTCTATAACGGCCTGGAATTACAGTATTACCTGCTGTATCAGACACCCATTTGATAGAAATGTCGGTCTTGATATTGGAATCAATTGTACTCCAGATCTCAAATTCAAAATGATCATCTACCCATCGAACTTCTGTAGGTACAATCGCTAAGTCATGATCAATGACTTTTGGAGCTGGAATAACAAATGTTTCATACCAATCACCTGCAGAATCCTTGTGCCAAGCTGTTACTGACCCTGGCCCAAACCCTTGTGGAAATTGATCCCACACAAACATTGATTCAATGACTTGGTTCCATGTTTTTCCATTTTTGCCCATTCTAGAAAAGTTTCCAGCCGGATTAGCAGCAGTACCAGCATATGGGTCAATAATGCCTTTAATTGCCTCTTGACGTTGTGCTACTGGAATATTATCCCCAATGTCACTTTGCGTGGGCTTATGGCGGTTGTTTATTCTGTTTGCAATTTCCCAAGGTTTATCATACCAGTTTCGAGTGCTCATATTAGTATTATATAAGCTGTCTGGTGGAAATTTGACATTAGAATAAGGTGACCCACTACTGGTAAATCCCAGATATCTTGGTTGATTACCTACTTGGACTGTTGTGGAACGACCAGCTGATGTTTTCCAATCGTTATTCGGAACATCTTGCGGTGTACCATATACTACAATCCCTTCTTTCATCATTAGATCACCATTTAGACTCAAAGTCTTAAATGTATTACCTGATCTAATTTTGATACACATTGCTTCGCCGCCATTGATCAATTCCATTTCATCCATAATCCCTGATACAAAAGCTGGAGAACAAGAATTTGTTGCAGCTTCTACAGTATCAGGTTTTGGTAGGAGCATTGAGGCCCCAAATAAAACTGTCGCTGTTAAAGCGACTAGTAGACTTCTCTTCATCCCTCTACCTTCTTTCCCCATAAATTTTAATACTCTTATTTTATCTCAACTGTTAGGAAGTACACAAGCATGATTCATCCATACAAACAAAAGTCCCAAGAGGAAATACCCCTTAGGACTTTTGTTGAATATCCCGATGGCTGAGAGAGGAGTTTGTCCAAGATTCTTACCTATAACCTAAAATGGGTCCGCACACCATTTGTAATTGCTACTATGGTAAAAACCTTAGAACTTGTTTATTATATCACAAATACGTACTTTTGCACAACCCCCAACAAATAAAAAGAGACATCCTATGGTTGGATGCCTCTTTCGTCTTAGTCAAGATACATTAGAATGACACCATACTTGTTCGCCACACTGAATACTGACCAAGATGTACCATCACTAAGCTTGAAGTTTGCTTCGTCAACTTTAGCACCTACTGTATCTTTAATAGCAGTAGCCATTTTGTCGTCAGCTGGGAAACCAAGTGCCTTCATAGCTGCAACGATTTGTTTAATATGTGCTTCGATTGGCTTATCAGTGTTTTTATCTAACAGATTCGCCATGTTGATAATTACTGTGCCCTCTGCCCCACGTGTTATGCGAGAATCGCCATACGAGAAGATCATATCTCCGGCTTGATTTTTGATACCAACTGTTGTGTTATTACCATTGTAATAAACGCCATATGAAGAATCTACTGCCTTACGTACTTTTTCAGCCCAAGCTTTTGCAGTTGTATTATTCATGTCGTCAATTGCTTCGATACCTGTATTTTCAACAGGCTCTTTTGGCAATGCTGGCAAATCAGTAGACGGCTCAAGTGGTCTAGTTTGCAATGTCATACTTGCATTGTCTGCTACGTTTTTAATAAATGTAACAGCTTCTGCACGAGTCAAGTAATCAGAACCTTTATAACCGCTGATTGAAAAATCAGTTTTACCTTGTGCCAAGCCTTTTGCTAGCATGTACTGGATAGCATCATTGCCAACAAAATTTTTACCTTGTGTTCCAACCACAAGCTCTGCTACTGATGTCCGATTAATTTTTGCTTTACGGTCTTTAGAAACCGGATAATTAGCAATTTCAGCTAGTTGGTAGTACTGGTATGACCAATATGGGTCACCTTTTTTAGCAACAAGATCTGGCTTGTATGCCCGAATCAACATAGACAAAAATTCCTCTTCTGAAACATTGGCACTTGGTTTAAATGTTCCATCTGTATATCCGTTCACGATGCCTTTATCGACGGCCCATTTAATAGTTCCCTCATACCAAGCACCTGATTTCACGTCTTTGAAAGACGTAGTTGCTGCATTTGCTGCAGCGCCGATAAGTAAAGTTGAAATTATCGTAATTGCTGTGAATGTCTTGATCAATTTACGCATCATTATTAATCCCGTCCTTCCATGTTTTAGTTGTATAGTTCTATTATACACCATTTAAGGACCAGCACACAATATGAATGAGACATGTGTAGCTAACGTTATCCATCTGCACATGCTAGACAGGAACTTGCCCATATGTTATAATTATCTTATAAAACAAGAAGGGATTGGTATAAAATGAAAATCTTTGAAGTTTTACCACATGCACGTAATTTATTTGTAGAGGCAACTGACGGAACAGGATTTGAGGATCTTGTGGTCACAGACAAAGTCTCTTGCACATGGAATTGTGAGGTTTGTGGAAACAAATTTTCAAAATCTCCACGTGATGCAATCAGTAAGAAAAAAGATTCTGATGAGTATACTATCTCTACTTGCTCTCGTTCATGTGGCGCAAAACGCCGTGTAGCAGCTAATGTCAATGCTGCTACTGAACAGACTGCAGCTGCTGTAGAACAAAGCATCATGACTGGTGATGCAGATCCACGTATACTATTGAAAAGTCTTTATAACAAGCCAACAGGTTACATTCGTGCGCTGTCTATTTCATTGGAAGGACCAAATGCAATTGAAGTTGGAAAGATTTTGCAAGAGGAACTTTCGCCAGAGGCTGCTGCAAAATTATCCATGAATGCTCATGGTACTGTAACTGTTGATGAAATCCCAGATTTGCTTAATCGCCGTCCAGACTTAATGGAATACGTTCTTCTTAGTCCAGACTCTACTTATAACCCAAATTACACAGCGCGTTATTTATTAGCGTACACAGCTCGTGGACTTGGTAAGCCATCAACAGAAGAACAAGCCAAAATTGATGAATATTTGCATAGCATCAAAGTCAAAGCTGTGCAAAATCTTTTGGCAAAACATCCAAGTCTGCGGTCTGCCTTGCGCAGAATCAAACCAGATGATTTGGTGGCTGGAATCAATCCGCAATTGCACGGTGCTTTGTTAGCCTTGCAAAAAGGCGATGTTTACACTGCAGAATTCATCGAATGGAAATTTGGTATTAATGCAAAGTCATTGCTTGGACAACTTAACACACGTTATAAAGCAAGAGGTTACCGTTAAAAAAAAACGCCCCTACCATTATCGAAGGTGGTAGGGGTGTTTTTTATTTAGCTTCTGATCTTTTTGTTTTTGTTCGTTCAGACATCAATTTGAATGCTGATTGTACTAATTCGTCTTGGACAAATGGAGCAAAAAGCTCAGACGGGGCTAGCACAACTTCTTTCATTGGAACCCAAGCCAGGTTCAAATCGTCTTCACCATCACGGAGTGGTATACCATGGCCATTTATTAGGCTAGTAGCAAACACATCAATAGTGAAATGATCATCACTACGAGTGGTAAGTTGTACTAAAGATTCATGTTGTGTACTAACATAACCAGTTTCTTCTTCTAACTCACGATATGCAGCTGCTAAAACAGTCTCTCCTTCTTCGAGTTTTCCACCAATTCCATTGAAAAGACCTAAAAATGGAGCTTTAGTCCGTTTCATTAACAATACTTGAGTCAAATCGTGGTTAAATAAGTAAATCAAGTTAGCAATTTTCATTATTAACACGTCCTTTTTCATTTTATGTTTTAATTATATCAGTTATTTTAAATTATAACAAGTACAAAATAAAAATAAACAGAGGCTAAGCGTCATAGTGACTGCTTAGCCTCTGCAATTTAATTAAAATATTTATTTCTTTTCTTGCAAAATGATCTCAATAGGTGTTGTAGATTTGAAACCAACGCCACCGCGTACAGCCAATTTGTAAGTTTCCGGTTTATGGTCTTTTGGCATGTCAAAAATTACATAACTATCAACTTGGACACCTGGATTAATTCTTTCTAAAAACAAGCTGCTAGTATCCATAAGCATACCTGCGGAAGCGTCTGGATTTGATTTGGCACCAGATTCCGAAATCAACTGAAACATTGTAGTGTCAACAAGTCGTGATTCAGTATCATCATTACGGACAGCTACCGGAAATATCCAGTATACTCCATTTGCTTCTTGTTTAATGTATTGTGAGCCAACAGAAGGTTTGACTTCTGGTTTAAGAACTGCAATCGAAAATTTACCAGCTTGGACAGTGTCGCCCAAGTAAAATTCTTTGGCTTTTTCTTCTTTCTCTTTTTCTTTGTTTGTGGTAGTTGAAGCAGTAGTGCTACCGCCACTATTGTTACTGTCAGAACTAAAACTACCTGCTGCAAGTATTCCAAAAATTGCACAAATCCCAAGTGTAATCATAAATTTTTTCATAATATGCCTCTCTCCCTAAAATATAAATTTGTATATACCAAGATGCCTGCTAGTGTGTAAAAGAAGACATCAACGATATCAAAAGTACCAGGTACTACTCCAAACAATTGGCCAAATTCACTGCTTACACCAATAAAAGGTGCTAATGAAATAAAAATGTGTCGAATTGGCGTCTTGTGGTTGGACCAGACTATGTACATTACATAAGCAAAAGAATAAGTCCATAATCCATCCGGCAATGAATGTAAAATGATTGGGTGCAATTGAAATGTAATATTTGAACGAATGCTTTCTACCAAATTTGTGAGTCCTACTGCATCCAACCACACAAACACTAGCAATGAGGAATCACGAAATAATACATAAATGAGACTACCAACGATTATTGGCATTATCACATGCCAAATTGTTTTTTGTATAATTCGCTTTTCCTCCCTGCTTTGTGTTATAGGATAATTTTAGCAGGTAAATACAAAACAGTCAATTTTGATGTTGTGGACATAGAAAAAAGCTCTCACACCACTGAATTGATGTGAGAGCTTTTTTGTTAATTTCTTGTGGTCAAAAAGATCGTACCAGAATCAGCATTGCTTCCAGTTATTTGAAGAGTACATGTGTATGGAAGCAATTCTTGTGGAACATCAAAAATTACATAACCTTTTGCTTCTTCTCCAGGTACAATAGACTCTGTAAATGCGGTTCCTTTGTCGTCTAAATATTGAATTGCTGCAACATTTGGTTCATATTCTGTACCATCTGGAGTAATAATTTTAAACGATAAAGTATCTGCTACTTGTGATTTTCCTCCATTGTTTTGAATGTGCATTGGAATTATCCAATACGTTCCATTTGCTTTTGTTTCAGTATTGTCAGTTGACCTAATAATTGGTTTTGTAGAAAAATGTGTCGTATACATTGATAATGTTCCTATTTCCAACGATTCTTCCATAAAAACTGTTGATATTTTATCTTCTTTAGCAACAGAAGTAGAATTTAGAATCATTGTCATAGGAATGCCGATTGCTAAGCAAATAGTAAATATAGCTGCTATCTTTTTCATAGTGCATTCCTCGCTCTCAATTTTTATGATGCTATTGTAACATATGTACGTTTATTAAACAATTATAATAAAAGACCGACATAATCAAAATCTATGTCGGTCTAGTGAAGTTATTTTTTAAGTTTTTGAAGTTTGATTTGCAATGTTTCAGCTAATGCATCAATGTCTTTTGCTGCATCCGGATTTGTTTTGATTTCAGCTAACAATGCTCCGATTGTAGGTGCAATAGAACCCATCACATAGCCCTTTGTTCCAGCCATAAGACGAGCAAATTCATGAGCTTCTGCATGTGGCATCTTTTTATGTTCTGCTAAAACAAGTGGTATCAATTTTTTGACATCTTCTGTGTTACTAGGAGAATAAGTGACAGCTTCAATATCTTTGTCACGCGGTACATGGCAGTATACTGGAATTCCTTTTATGATCACTGCTTGTATTGTTCCATCTTGTCCAAATATCTCAGAGTAAATTTGAAAAGCAATTGTATTATTTGCATCTTTGGTGGCACGTGATGCTTTTTCTAAACGATCTCTGTAAGTCTCAAACTCAGGATTGTCACGATTTATTCCAAAAATGCTATAAATCAGCATATCACGTTGCATTAAACCATCACTGGCTTTCAAAAACTTTGCCATTTTGACTACGTCATCTACTTTTGCATTATGTGATAATACTCCCACATTAAAACCTCCTAAATTTTGTTGAGCAATTGGACACATGGTTTATATTTCTATAAACATTAAACCATACAAATGAATTTGTTGTCAAGTCTCAATATACTCAGTAGTATATATCAAATGTCGGAAGTATATCACAATACTGTAAATTGGACAAAGTATTGTTAAGTAGCAATGTCTAATTTTTCAATTCTAGGAAGTACTTCTGTCAATATCTGCGTTTCAAATGTGATAATGCCAGAAGCGTTTAATGAAAACACTTTGCTTGAGTCTGTACTAGAATGAATAGCTGCACTTACGCTGTGGCTGGAATAACTACTTAAAAATATTACAATGTCTGCCCAACTTGTTGCACCAGCTATTTTACTAAACGGGCAAGCAGAAGAATTTGCTGGTAAAAATCTATACTCTCCTCCAAGCCTTTCTACTACCTCTTGATAATTTGTCTTTCTTTTTAACATGCCAAACACCACAACTCGAAGTCCATCTAAAGGCTTTAAAGTAGCTTCTCCAATTTTTTCTTTTAGTTGCACAATCTGGACATCTCTTAGTGCAATCATATCTAATAGTTCTTGTTCACGCTCACGGAGATGTTCGATTTCTGTTATTGCTTCTGTGAGTTGTTCTTCACTACTCTTAGATAAAGTCTCTAATTGAGTGTTTAATGCTTTTACTTGTTCAGTTGCTTTCTTTGCATCTTTTGCTAATTTGTTGCGTTCTAACAATATTGTTTTCATGTCTTTTGTTCCATTGGCCTCTTGAACAAAATAAAGAAGTCTGTAACTAGAAACAATATATTTTTCTAGGACTTGCCAATGTTCTTCTGCAAAATTCTCTAACACAATTTGGGTAAATTCTTCTTTTCCATAAGTAACAGATATAGTATATGCCATATGCATGATTCTTATAGATTTGTTATGGTTATCTTTAATATCTTTTTGTAATGTAGATTGTACTAATTCAAACCATTCTTGGGGTGACACTTCTTCTTTAGCAAATAAATTTGGATAAGCACCATGAACAACAGCTAGAATAGCTGATTTTATTACTTTCCACACTTTTGGTTTGTCTATTTTTGTCAAGATTCTGAATAAATAAGCACTTTTTCCACCTTTTTTGAGTTTTGGAGGCATTATTAAGCCAGTACGATTGAATATGCTAATTAAATATTGTAATGGAATCATAGACAACCATTGCATGCAAGCATCCACTCGCACCAATTTTTCTAACATTCCCATTTCAGCAATACTAGCAGCTAATTTAGCTGTGATTTCATCGTATGGTCTTTCTGTTGATAAGTACTCAGCTAATTGTTTTGCTGCATCTGGTTCTTCTAATATTTCCATGAAAAATGAGTCTTGATTATCTTTAAATCTTGAGTACATATTCTCTCCCCCTTTAGTATTTTGAGTCTATCATTATTGAATCCATATTGACAATCTAATTTAAAGGCATATAAAATCAAATAATAAAACATGAAGTGGGGGAATAAAAATGACAGCATCTACTCAAATTAGACCTGCAGCAAAAATTGGATCATATTTTAATGAACGTGGTAAATTTAAAAGCAATGAACCAATGTTCAGCCGCGACAAACTTTTGCCAGGTGACGCCATTATGGTTTATGATGAAGACAATAATAGACATTATAAAGCAATTATAACTAGTTCGATTATGCCAGAGGTTATTGAATACCGAAAACCAGATGGTCAAATCGGTACTTATTCAGCAAAAGCAGCTTATGAAACAGTCACAATTGGTAATGAACAATATCCACGCATCTATTTAGTATAAAAACAGCCCTCACGAGACCCCATCTTGTGGGGGCTGTTTCATGTCATAACAATAAAAAGGACGCACCTAATTTGTGCGTCCTTTTTTTATTTTATTGTATCCGGCCTATAGCATGATACCATTTTGCCATAGTGATTTCGTCTCCGGCTTCAATTGGGGTATAATACTTACGTTTTTGCATTTCATCTGGCATATATTGTTGTTTGACATATCCACCAAACTCTGCCCATGGCGTATCATGTGGATACTTATAATCAACACCATTATTAAGATAAGCCGCTGATGCATAACTTGAATCACGCAAGTGTTTTGGAATAGTTCCAATAAATCCAGCTCTAATGTCTTCAAGCGCTTTGTCCATAGCCACATATGCTGAATTAGATTTTGGAGCCAAACACATTTGCACAATTAATTTTGCCACTAAAATGCGTCCTTCTGGCATACCTATCATTTCTAATCCTTGCCAAGTAGTAATGACTTGTGGACCAATATGAGGAGCAGAAAGACCCATATCTTCATGTGCAGTAACAACAAGTCTACGCATCAACATGTCCAATTCGCCAGCTTCTAAAAGCCTTGCTGCATAATGTAATGATGCATCTACATGAGAGCCATTAATAGAACGCTGTAGAGCAGACAATACATCATAATATTGATCACCTTTTTTGTCATGAAAAGATGTGCTTTGAATACATTCTTCCATAACACGTAAATCAACAATGATTTTTCCATCAGATTCGGGTGGTGTAGATCTAGCCGCCATGTCCAAACTGTTTAGAGCTAGTCTCATATCACCATTTGCCATTCGACTTGTATATTCCATGGCTTCTTTCGAAAAATCTATATTCATATTACCCAAGCCATTTTCTTTATCATGCAATGCACGAATTAAACCAACATTGAGTTGTTCTACACTAAGTTTTTTCAATTCCAGTGTACGCATCCGAGAACGAAGTGCATGGTCAATTGAATGAAATGGATTTTCTGTGGAGGCCATTATTACAATGGCTGCGCCAGATTCAGAAAATGGCTTTAAGAAGTCCTGTTGCACAGCATTAAAACGATGGGCTTCATCCACAAACACTAACACTGGTTCATCAGGAGACGCTTTAGCAACTGCTTTTTCTAAATCCTTTTTTCCGTCTTTGACAGCAGAAATGTAATGAAAAGGAATGTTAAATGTTCCAGCCATGGCCATACCGATTGTTGTTTTACCTACACCAGGTGGCCCATATAAAATAAGTGATACTGGCATGCCTGTTGCAATCATTCGCGATAAGTATCGGCCTTCTTCTAACAAATGTGATTGTCCGATTACATCTTGCAATGTCTTAGGTCGCATTCGGTCTGCCAATGGTGCTGAATTAATTGTCATATTTAATCTCCCCTTTTTGTGATTTTATGACTTTATTATAGCATTTGTATGGTTAGATGAACAATCCTGGATTGACTACGTAGATTTATGTGTGATACAATTAAAATATAAAACTATATAGGAGGTCAAGTATTATGGCACCTGAGTGGAACGGTAGCCTCTACCGAAAATTAGAAAGTTATTTTATAAATGACGGATTAGAATATCATCAAATAGCTGTTAAGGTACGTATGTCTGCAGTTAATTGTAAAACTAAATTGGAAAAATTGTTGAATAATACCAAAGAGCCTTGGGACGAAAGCTCTGATAGACAACTATATAATGGTGTGTCATTAGCTATTGCAAGTGGGTTAACAGCACAAGAAGGTATAGAAGCTGCTTGTTTCAAAATGGACAAATTATATTCCGCTTGTGCTAAACGATATGATGAATTAGTGGCTATTATAGGTCCTCCTATCATAGATAAACCTATCGTAAAACAAGACAAAAATTTAGTTGATAAGGGATCTGGAAAAGGTTTACGTAATTCAAGTTGGAATTCAGAACAAGAAGATATTCTTGTATCTCTTGTTTTAAATAAACCTAAAGACTGGACATTTACACAAGTATTTGAAAAAGCATCAGACATGTTAAAAGGTAGGACTCCAAAAGCTTGTGAAAAGCATTGGCATTTAATTAAACATGAATATGCACAAAAACCAACACAAGAATTAAAACCCATTCCTACACCTGCACCAGAACCTGCTTCAATAGAAGTCATATCAAGGCCTTATCCTAGTGATAATATACTAGTTGAACTTAATCAATACGTTTTCGGTTTACAACAACGTGTGTTGGAACTTGAAGCAAAAGATTTGAGTGGGAGATATGAAGTTTTATTACGAGAACATGAAGAATTAAAATTGGATTATGCAGAAATAGTTGCAAAACTACGTTCAATTAAACAAGCTTTAATGGGAGCGTTTGGAGAAGCCATTCCGTCTCAAATGTTTAAAATGGAACGTAATGGAAACCTTGAAGTAGTAAATAAATAAACACATAAAAACCACTATTCTATGAATGAATAGTGGTTTTTATTTAATTACTTTAGTGTTAAGAGCAAGTTTCCCAGCTCTCCCCAGACCGACAAGCGGACTTCTGGTACAGTCTTCCAAGCTGAATTAACATCAGGTCCAATGCAGTTTGTTCGAAAAGAAACTGCTGGAAGGCTTATGTAACGGTGTAATGGCTTTACTTCAAACCTTGCTGAGTCGACTTTTTTGACTCTGAAACTCACATGTGAAACTTTAAGTGTTGTTACCAATTCTGCAAAAGTAGGAAATTCTTGTTTTTCCAGAATGTCTGGAGATAATTGCAAACCAATTCCTTGTCCTACTGCACCAGTGGATCTCCGTTGATTACGGATAAAACCATGTAATTCTGGCAAATTTGCTAACCATGGTACTTGAGAAATCCGTCCTGCAAATGATGTGACCACCAACCGAGAATTTTTCTCATCAATAACAAAAGAACCTACAATTTCATTATCAAAAACAAAACACATGGAGCGAAAATCAAGTCGGGCGCGATCGCATTCTATGGTGTATCCAGCTAGTTTTTCACTGAGAGCGTCTTTCGTATGTGCGATAGGTCCGATACGCTCATTCCAACGGTCTAAGCCATGATTTGTGATTTCGATAGTGAATTTGGCTAAATCAATATGCTTACCCTTCACGGCGATCATCCCCTTATTAAATTTTATGAGATAATTATACTTAGAGAATAGTGTCCCATGGAAGGGGTATATAATACAACACTTAGTTCAAATTATAAACATATAAAAAAGACTTTCTCATTGTGAGAAAGTCTTTTTTGCTACATTTATCGATATGCCGCTTACGCAGGCGTTACGTCTGCAGCTTGCTTACCACGATTGCCATCAACCACGTTCAAAGTGACTGATTCGCCTTCGTTCAGCGTCTTAAATCCGTCTTTTTGGATAGCAGAAAAGTGTACAAATACATCACCATGTTCTTCTGTAGTGATGAAACCATAACCTTTTTCTGCATTAAACCATTTGACTGTACCCTGAATCATTGAAAAACCTCCCAAAAGTAAATTACATACTAATTATACGGTGGGAGATATCAAACAGTCAATACTAGTTACAAGCCATGTAGTGGACTGTGCAGAGATCTTGTCACAACTGCAGCAGCTGCTTTAAACAATTGTTGTTTTATTTGTGGGTCAGCTTTAATAAAATGTAGGCCTTTAGGCATTTGTAACTCAATTTCTATAGCACTTGGTAAATAAAGTAGACTCAATGAATTTAAACCTATCACTTTATCAAAATCTTGAAGTTTGATAACCAAAAACATTTCGTGATTGGATTCAGCAACAAACACATTTTCTATATTATATGTGTTTTTGTTAAGTGACATTTGGTCAACATATATTGTATAACAACCTTGGTGTGTGGCTTCAGCTGTGGCCCAAATGACATTTGATTTATTCAAAGGTGCAGTAGAAAATGACCCAATTTGTTGATTAAGTGTTCCAGCCACGGAGCGCTGGTATTTTGTGATGATCTCTGGTGATTTGTTATGGCAAAAGTGAGAGTACTTTGAATTTTTGTGTTGAATAATTAACCCATGTCGTAGCGCTTCTACAAATGGTACATCCCGTTCATCTAAATGAAAACTAATGCCATCACCAACAGACACTTTTAAAGCATTGTTAGGTTTTATACTGATGTCAATAGTATCTGGTGTTGGTAATCTGTCACCAAAATAACTTACTACAGGAACAACTCCTTCATAACTTTGATACTCCGGTTCTAAATGTGCCATAACAAATCCTCCTTTATTTTTATAGAGGAATTTTAACTCAAATTAGTATTTTTACACAATTGGTCCCTATTCCTAAATGGCAATAGGGACCAACGATTTATTATACCAATGTCTCAATGACTATGGCAGCTATAGAATTTGGATTTTGAATTGCCCATACCATGCGTTTGCTATCGTTACACTTTTGCAGTACTGCCATGATCACTTCAATAGATGGGCTTATCATGACTGCATCATAGTTGTATTTCCTGGCCACGTAATCGACCAGTTCTGTATGACTTTTATTGATGAAATCTTGTTGTTCGTATAATGCCACAATCAAACTGGTTTGGTCACCAAGAACACATGGATTAAACTCTCGAATCATTTTGTTATTAATAAACGGAACATGTTTATAAAAAGATGTTCCATTTTCTAAAACAGGCTGAATCATTCCTACTTGCCCATAAGTCTCTTGATAGACTTCTCTAGCCAGATTTCCGTTATAATCTTTACGTTTTGTAGCCATGGCCACCCTATCTAATCTTTGTGTTGCCTCTTTTTCTGAAATGTTAGGTGGAAATACCGATGAAACCAATTGTTCTTTCGTACACACTCCACCTGCAGCTTTAATTTGTTCAGCAACATGAACTAAATCTCTAACCAAAGCACCATTAGATATAACCATTTTATAATACCTCCTACCTACACAGCTACTGGAGCTTTAATAGATGGATGTGGATTGTAATTTTCGACTTTTATATGATGTGGTTCAAAATCAAAAACACTTTTGATTGATGGGTCCAACCATAAAGAAGGCAACTCACGAGTCTCACGTGACAATTGGAGGTCAACTTGTTCTGCATGGTTGGAATAAATATGAGCATCTCCAATTGTATGAATAAATTCTCCTACTTCTAAGTCACATTCACGAGCGACCATGTGAGTCAAAAGTGCATAAGAAGCGATGTTAAAGGGAATCCCCAAAAACGCGTCACCTGAACGTTGATAAAGTTGACAGGACAATTTGCCCTCATTCACATAGAACTGAAATAGTGAATGACATGGGGGAAGGGCCATTGATGGTATATCTTCCGGATTCCATGCACTAACAATTAGACGGCGTGAATCGGGATTTACTTTTATTTGCTCAATCACATTACGCAGTTGATCAATTGTGTCTCCTTGTGTAGTTTTCCATCTTCTCCATTGTGCTCCATAAACATTGCCTAAGTCGCCATAGCGTTGAGCAAATCCATCATCTTCCAAGATGCGTTGTTCAAATTTTTTAACTTCTGCTTCATAGATTACAGCAAATTCTGGATCACTGGTTGCACGAAGTCCAAAATCAGTCATGTCCGGTCCGGAGTACTCTTCGCTTTGGACCCATTTGGCGAAAACCCATTCCACCCATATGTGATTATTTTGTTGAAGTAAATAACGCACATTGGTATCTCCTCTAATAAACCACAACAATTCACTAACAATTAAATGAAAAGGCACTCGTTTTGTGGTCACAAGCGGAAATCCCTTTTGTAAATCAAATCGCATTTGGTATCCAAAAGTAGAAATAGTACCTGTTCCTGTGCGATCAAATTTTTCTGTTCCATTTTCTTTAATATGCCTAAGTAAGTCTAAATATTGTTTCATGCTTCTAGCCCCCTAGCTATCCACTTATTGTCAATCTTTTTAAAAGACGAAATTTGGTTATCATATAATACACTTAGTCCCCAAGGACCAATAGCATTTTCCCATAATGCGATATCTGCTAATTCACCATTGACTTCAATAAAGTATATCTCATGAATCACATGATCATGTTCAAATCCAGGCCTAACAATTATATCAATTTCATTAACTTCATAAGGAACCATTGCAGACACATCATTAATAATTTTACAAGATCCAAACACTCGTTTGTTTTGTTCAATTTTACTCAATGTGAATGTTATATGTGCTATTTCTCCAAAGATGTGAATGTTATATATACTAGCTTGTGGATATTTTACATTAATTATCATTTGAGCATATTCTGTAGGATCAATATCGTCATTGATTAAATTGATAAATTCAACATGATGTTCAGAATCATTTACTATATATTCAACAAGTATTCCTCCAGCCACAAACATCACCTCCTATATGGAAAATGGACCCTAGCAACCACCACCAAGGCCCACTTAATTTATTTTATAATATTGAATATTGATTAGTCAACAATAGTAGAGTACTTATAACTAACATTACTTACATAGGATATGACGTATCTATATAGCTTGTCTGCCCCCATTCATTTCGGGTATAATAAATATATCTGGAAAAATAGGAGGATTCAAATGGATAACAATGACATCATAATTGGTGTTGCTCGTATGGCAAATGAATTAGGCACATCAACTGTTACATTAAAAAATAAAATGTTAAAATATGCAGATGATTGCCCAGCTTATCAAGACCCAATCAGTTCTTTTCATGTCTTTCCTATACAAGCTACAAAAGAATGGTTTTCTAGTCACTCCGGTATTCCACAATTAGATTTCAATTTGGAAAAAGACGAAGTCTCAAAAACTCAATTATGTGCTTTAATGGATGTTAGTCCGCGACTAATAACTCATTGGTCAATCAATGGTATGCCTGGTCGCAAAAATAAATTTGGGTACAATATTTTTCATTTAAGGGCAGTAAAACAATGGTTATTGAGCCAAACAAATCACCGTACACGTAAATACGCAGATTTAATTAATTTAGAAGAAGAATGAGGGTGCGGTGGATGGATCAAGAATCACTGTTTCAAATAGACGACCAAGAACAGATTTTAAATCAGGAATCTTTATTGACTAATATAGACAATCCATTATTTTTAAGACAATATATTTCACAAATGAATTTGAATCCAAGTTCAATAAGCCAACTTGAAGAGATCATTGCTGGGAGGTTTCCTAAAAAATCAGAAGCTACTGTGTTAGCTGGAATATTGATTGATCGTTGGGAAGAGTGCGGTGAACCTATTGATGATATCAAACGCCGAAGCTTACTTAAAGAGATAACGGCTAGGATATTAGAAAAACGAGGTTCAGTATCTAAAGGTAAAAAATCGAACATTATTGAGAAGAACGGCAAATATGTGCAAGTCGAACAAGATGCTAATGGGAATAATATCACAACTGATTTAACTGAATTTATATTACAAAATTTACGTAAAACTGTTTCAGTACGTGGTTCACATCTGTTGATAGCTGATATAGTTTATCAAGGAGTAATAACACATGATGTTGTGTTTACAGGCAGAGCCCTCACTGATGTGAGACGATTCAGAGAATTAGTTAAAGACAAATCTAGAGCTGACACTGCTGAACTTACAGGAAAGCAATTAAGTGACTTAGTGAAATATATTGAATCTTTGCCTTACAAAGAAACCTCTGCTCTTCCATATCTTGGTTATCATTATGTAGATGGTATTCCTTTTTTTGCTTACATTCGTAAAGAAATGTTTGGACATTCAGAACGTCAAGTATTGACTTATGCAACTGCTGACGAAGTTGATATGCAACACGGGATTTATTATGAAGATACTTTGGAAGCTGAAACTAAATTTCAGTATTTAGATTGTCCTCATGATGAATGGCAAGAACTTGCAAAAACAATATTAACTCATTTTCCTCAAAGTAACAATTTTAATAAAATGTCAATGATGGTGTCTTGGTTTTTAGCTACTCCAGCTAGACATATTCCGGATTTAGGTGAAATCGATGCCAGATTCCCCATTTTACATATTGCTGGTACTCCAGGGTCTGGTAAAACAACTCTTGTTAGTTTTTTGGCTAAAATGATGGGATATGTGAGCACTGGTGGTACATTTGCCAAAAATTTTGTGAACGTCAAAAATTTAGCTGAGTCAAATGCCCATTTTTATTGGATTGATGAATTTAAAGTTGACGGTAGATCAAGTGAAGAAGACGCACGTAGGCTGTTTAATATGTTGCGTAAAAACTATGATAGTGGAATCGAAGAACGTGGTCGAGCTGACCAAGGAAGAAATATGTACAAATTAGTTTCTCCTGTAGTTATGTCGGGTGAATCTGAAATATCAGATGCAGCTACTATGGAACGTACTGTTCAAATTTGCATGAGTAAAGAAGAAACAGAAAGTAAATATAAAAGCAATAAAAGTTACGAAATCCTCACTAATCTCAAACGTGTTAATCGATTTGCATTACAATATCATAAATGGTTTTTATCCAACCACGAGCACTGGTATGAGTGGTACGCACTTGCAGAGCAGTTAGCCAAAAAAGCTGGGAACAAAAGTCTAAGTAGTCGGATATTTAAAAAAGGTATTTGGATAGCATTTGGATTGATTATTGCACGAAATCTTGCAGAAGAAGTTCAAGTGGATAGTTATTATACCGATGATGTCATAGTTAAAATCCTAATGGAATTATATGCGGATAGCAGTGAAAATTCTGCACGTGAATCAATTGACTATAGTTTTATGCAGTTTCTTGCTGACACTTGGCGAACTGGACTGTATGAAAGATTTCACAATAATTCACCTGGAGTAATACTTAAAAATGATAGATTATATTTTGCAACGACTCCATGGGTAGCTCGGTTTCGAGACTATTGCATGAAATCAGATCAGGGTGCACAAACTAGTAACGCAATAATGAGATACCTGAAAGAAATTGCTAGCAAAGGATGTATTGAATTTTCTAGCACTGTTATTCGTTTTAACAAAGGAGTCGCACGTGGATTCCGAATTATTCCAGCACAGATCGAAAAAGTATATGGGATAAATGAAGACTTCTGGCATTATGAACCTGATGATGAATTTATACTTAATCCTGAAGAACCACCTAAATAAGGTGGTTCTTTTTTGTAACGACTATTTCTCTTAGTACTTTCAAATATATATGATTTTACTTACGTGTTTTATCCATCCACGAGCATACTCCAGTAACGCTCTGAGACATTTTGTAACGTCATATTGTTACGCGTTTTAGAAATTTAGACTAAGGGTCGCATTTAACATTTGTAACGTTGTAACATATCGGAAAATAGTGGACCCCCCAAAAACAAAAAATAAATATAAATTTGTATTAATACAACTTTATATTTCACCCCATAATACCCCCTATTTACAACGTTACAACGTTACAAAGAAAAGAGTACAAGAAAAAACAATAAATTTTATTTATTTTTTATTTTTAAATGTAACATTATTTTTTTATTTTTATTTTTATTTTTATTTTTTATTTTTTAATTTTTATTTACTTAAAATTTCTCTCGAACCTTAGAGTACTTGTAACCCATGACATAATGTCATATGTTACAAAGTTACATGCAGCGTTACGTTGTTTTGTGAAAATGGATATTTTATAGTTATTCCTCATGGTTGGATAATATAGAAAAACCCACTTCATGATAGAAGTGGGTCAAAATGTATATCACTTTTTATTTTTAAGCTTGCGCCGTCGTCTAGCATCACTGATTCGTTGAATTTGTTTATTCATCAATTGTACTGCTCTTTCTATACGAACTTTTGGGTATTCTCGTCCATCGATTACAACAACAAATTCTTCTGGCATGTCATCAAGTTCTATACGCTTTGGTTGTATAGCCATATTCTTTTCCCCTTCCCAATATGCGAGTTGCGATCAATATGTTAATTATAACAATAGACCAGCAACATTAGCAATATGGAACGGCAATCTTTTTATTATGTGCGTTTCTTGGGTGGATAGTTGACAGATATACTATTGACTTTTATTCCACGAACAGATAATTTTTGTTCTAAACCACTCCCATCTATTTTTGGATTTCCACGAACAGTTTTTTCTATGGTCGCTAGTATCAGTGTATCTTGGAAATTTGGTCCATATTTGTGCAGTATTTTAGGCAATCTTCGTGGATTTGGCCTGTAAGTAAGATCAACATTGATAGAGTCGATTGAACAAGTAATTCTTTTTGTTCTACAATCAACTATTTCAATTGTGTCTACCCATGGCCACACAAATGCTAAACCTGGATTCAATACTCTTGATGTCATTTTTCCAAACCGCACCTTTACTCCATGGTGTCCAGTTGGGACCTTGATTGCTGCTTTCACACTAATTACTAAAAGTCCAGCCATCAGTGTGACAAGTGGAAACCTAAAAACTAATACTGCAAAAAGCGAGGTGTACATAAAAACCTTTAACAAACGTTGGCGTTCGGCTTTGGATGTCTTCAACTCAGCTATCTGAGCTGTAGTATCTAACATCTGCATAGCTTTTGCCTGTTCCATGGTAAATCATCTCCTAATTGGTTTTATAACCTTACTTTATTTCATAGACAAGTTGTTGAACTAGAATACTATGTAGTTTGTTTCATTTGTGTTATACTCAATTTATAAAATAAATAAGGAGATGGATTTTGTATGGAAAAAATCAGACTTGGGTTTTCTTTGATAAATGGTTATGATCTTAATGCTGAGTATATCATAAAAGCTGTTCGAAATGCTGTTGATGATACCATAACTGCTAAAGATGCTTTGACTAATACTGCACTTGAAGAATATTATTTGTTAGATGGACTACATATTATTTGTGCTTATGATTCTAAGTATCCAGACTTTTGTTCTAAATTTATGAAATTGATCAATATTTTGATCAAAAAACATTCGTTTGGGTCCTCTACAATTGAATCCTTTTATATAGTGCTTGATGATACTTTTTCACAATTCTCTACTCAGACCTGCCAAGATAACAATGGGTCAGGTGGAATACTAATGACTCAAGATGAATTGCAATTTTTAATTAATTTTTTAACTTAGTAAAAAGACCTGACTGATATCATACTCAGTCAGGTCTTTTCGTTAGAGACTTAAATTAACTTGTAGTAATCCACTTAGCGAATGCTTGTCCCATTATAATACTTCGTACATTAAAAATATAAATTAAAATATCGTATGAGACCTGGATAATACTTATTTGCAAATGTCTGTGGCTCCAAACCGTATTTTGTGTATACTTAGACAATTGGGCTTATTTCAATAATATATCTCATACATTTTCTCTAGCGATAATACTAGAGACATTTAGAGAAAGTGTTTCTCGTTTCAATGGGATTTGACCCGACTAAAATTTATATATTGTTGAGAGGAGTTTTACTTAAAGAATGATATATCTCATGACTTTGGGTAGTCTAAGAGCCATTTTGTGGATGGACAGATATATTATTCTTTGAGTAAAAATGACGACAAATATACTCATTTGGGCTTGAAGAATTTTCGTTGTATATTCATATGAGAACCAAAATATATTATTACAATAGTTTCTAACATATCAAAATACTATTTCAAATATGCTTGAATAAAATGACTTTTATGATAGTATTTTGAGAGCCATTTTCTCTAAAGAAAGATACGTATTATGCAGAGAACGATTTCGTCTACGGGCTTCGTCTCCCAATATATCTGGAACTAGGGAAAATTTTAGTGTTTATTTACCAACCCGTAGACGAAGATTCTATATTTCTAAATGGTCTGAGTGTTGGGGTGCCATGACAGTATAAAATCCCCAAATGACCCCGTCTGGACGGTGTTCTCCTATTTTCCATCCTGCTTCCTCACATGCAAATTTGATAATACCTGTGATGTAAGCAACCACTGGCGAAATGTCGTATCCAGGGGTACGTACACCTTCAACATAAGAAGTGATAGATCGATCAGCGTATACTTGCACCTGTAACAAAGGTTTGATTCTTGATAAAGCCATATGCTTTCTCATACTAAACACACCCTTTTTAACTGTTTCAGGCGCATCATAAAATAAATCATCTTCCAAATAAATAGAGCCTGCTGCCATTTGTCCATTTGAGCAAGAGTGCAAAGTGAGTAGTTTAGTCATTGTTGTTCGCCCCTTTATCCTTTTTATTATATTTATTCTACAATAAAGTACTAACTCTGGTCAATATAAAATAAGGGACAGTGACTAAGTATCACTGTCCCTTATTCATAAGTTATTAGATACCCAATTCTTTTTTAAGGTCATCTTCTGACCATAATGGAATGCCTTTTTTCTGCGCTTTGTCTACTTTACTTCCAGCAGCTTCTCCAACTACAAGAACTGAAATAGAAGTCTTAAAATCATTTGTGAATTGACCACCAGTGTCTTCAATAAGTTTTTGATATACTGATTTTGGTTGTGATAATGTGCCAGTAATACAAACCAGTTTACCTTCAAGACGGCCACCAGTAATCACTGGTTTTGATTGTGATTCTACAATGTTTGAATCGTAAAATGCGTATATGGTCTGCGCATTTCGATCATTATTAAACCATTCTGCTAATGGGATAGCTGTTTTAGGGCCAATTCCATTAATACTTTCAAATGTTGCAGAAGATTTTCCGATTAAATCACGTAGATCTGGATATACTGCGACAATATCTTCTGATGTTCCACGGCCTACAGTATCAATACCAAATCCTTGCAAAAGCTTTTCTGCAGAAATTTTGAGACTTGCAATACTAGCAGCCAATTTCGCGGCTAGTTTAGGAGCCACACCAGCTGCTTCCAATTTGTTTGCATCAAGTGTCAGGAAGTCTTCATGATGAACAAAATCACCATTATCTGCAATAGCTTTAGCAGAGACTGGACCAATTCCTTTGAAATCAATAGCATTTACAAATGTTTGTAGTTTGTTTAATCCAACATCACCACATGATTTGTTTTCACAGTAGTGGTAAGCACCACGCATAGTGACGGGTCCTGAGCATACTGGGCATTGTGTCGGTGATTGGATTGGTGTTTGTGTACCATCACGCATATCTTTGTTATAGCCAACTACTTGTGGGATGATGTCTCCTGCTTTTTCAATGAACACTGAATCATTAACCATAATACCAAGTTGGTTAATTTTGTCCATAGTGTGGAGCAAACACCGATCATTATCTGTTCCAGCAATTTTAATAGTTTGATATCGAGCATTTGGACTAATCTTACCTTTTAAGCCTTTTGTCCAAATGACTTCGTCGAGTTTCACTTCAACTCGTTCAGCTTTGAGTTTAGAAGCAATTGCACCACGCGGGTGATGTGATGTAAATCCTAATTTGGTAAAAGTTTGATTGTCATTTACACGACTCACGACTCCATCAATCATATATGGAAGTTCTAATCGTCTACTTTCAATCCTGGCGATTTCTTCAACTGCCTTATTTAGGTCGAGCAAAGCCCATGGAGCCGTTGTAAAACCAAGTTCTTCCAAAAGTGTAAGATTATCGGCATGAGAAGGCAAAGTGTCCTCAAAATGCGCCCCATAAGCATGGAAAGAAAGTAATCTGACAGTCATGCCTGGTTTCTTTCTGCGCAAGATACCTGCAGCTGCATTACGAGGATTGGCAAATGGTTCTTTTGCCATTTCGTTTGCTTTTTCAAAATTTGCCCAAGACAAACATATTTCTCCATCCACAGAAAATGTCAGCGGCTTAGGTAACCTTTTAGGTACATTCGGAATACGAATAATACTAGCAGTAACATCTTCTCCTGTTTGACCGTTACCACTTGTAGCACCAGTGACTAAAACGCCTTTTTTATAATAAATACGGGCAGCAAGTCCATCCATTTTCCATGAAACAACTACAAAAGAATAAACTGGCAAGGTGTTGAACCATTCTCGATACTGTTGTTCACCGAATGCATTATCCAAGCTCTTCATAAGTGGATTGTGAGTAACTGCCGAATAAGTATTTAGATCAGGAGTTGTACCAACTGATTCTAAAAATTCACGAGCAGCACTTGCATCGGGGTGATCTGGTTCTTTTTCTACTATTTCTTTAAGCAGCTGTCTCTGTTTGTCGAACTCAAAATCATCCATGATAGGTCTACCTGTCTTGTAATAAGCCTCACTAGCTTTTTTCAACTGCTCAATAATTTTCATCATAATTCATACTACCTCCTTGAATTTTATAAACTAATTTTAACACAACCAATTTACATTTGTCCATGATCGTTTTTACGGAAGCATGAAGAAAGGCCACTTAGTTATGGTGCTAAATGGCCTCCTTCTTTATGCATCTATCTCAAATATTCTACCATAAAATGTACTAGAAACATCATAATCTGAATGAAAAACATTGCGAGGTATATTTTTCATTATGACTTCCCAATTCAATTTGATTCCTCTACCATGTGTCGCTCTAGCCATCTTTCTATGGAGTCCATTCATAATTCTGTTTGCTTTGATTGTAGGGTGTACAGTTTGTCCAGATAAATATAATAATTCTAGAGTAGTATCACGCACTCTGGAAAAAGCTGTGGCATCATTATAAGCCGTAAGAATAACTACTCCAGTACGGTCTTCTGCAGAATCAGTTAGATTTGACACAACTTTCATAGAACTGCCTATTTCTAATCCTAATCGTGAAAAACAATCTCGTATTGCTTTATTAGTTGTTGGTAATCCTAATTCATCTGATGTAGCTACTGTAACATACACTTTACTCATAAATCGTCCCTCCTCAATAATTTATATGTTCATTGTACATCAAATAATTGACTGTTGACAAGATGAAATGTACGATAAAGTTATAAAGCCATAAGGAGTTGATTCTGTTGCGATTAAAATTAGATATAAACCCTATGTATATACCTAAAAACCAATGGGAATGTATACCAATGTTAGGTGATGGACGAATCTATGTTGAAGTCTCAGACGCTGACATTTCAGATAAAATACTTGAGGTTTATGCCAAATATGAAAAAGATCCGTGGAAAGTATTGATGTACAATATCCACGTTTTAAATAATGATAGAATAATTAGACGATTATCGCGACTTATTTACGATCAACAAGGAATTCTTGGAGAAGATATTACCATTGCATTATTACATGCCATAGGTCTTGAACGTAGACAAATAGTGTCACATGCACAAATTGCAAAATCTATGGAATATACAGTTTCTTTGTGGCTGGATGTGTTTGAAACAATACTAACAAGAGTTATGGCTGATGAAGCAATATGTGATAGTATGATTCCTGTACATAGAAAAGAGTGCAACAAACAATATAAATCTGCATCTTTTGATATTCCGTGGAGAAAATCAAAACAAAAAGAGACCAACCTTTAAATGGCTGGTCTCTTTTTGTTAATAGCTTTTCTAGCTACGTCATTAGCTTCTTTATTATCTCGTCTAGGTACCCATGTGATAGTGAAATCTTCGAATCTATCTAAAAGCCCAAGAATAGTATAAGTTAATTTACGCATTGCTTCAATTCCACTTATGGTACCTTGATTTATAGCAAGAGCCAAATTGATACAATCAGTGTAAAAATCTACCTTCGTTACTCCTTTTGCTAATAAGTCTTTGCAAGCAAAATATAAAGCTAAAAATTCTGCATATGTTGTTTCAAGAGTTCCTACTGGTCGTGCTATAATATGTTTTTCACCATTTTCAAAATTAATGACGACACCAACAGATGCACGAGATATAGTGGACGTTATTAATTTACCTGTTCCAGCTTCTATCACTGCTCTAAATCTAGTACATGCATCAGTGTATACTGTACACCTTTGAGTGTCCATTGTCTACATCTCCTTTCTTTTGAATAAACAAAAGGGAACGACCGCTTATTGAGCAATCGTTCCCTTTTGTTCTTCGATCACGGCTTCAATTTTATTAGCTATTGTTTCTAATTCTGGTGTGGTCATAGATTCAATCTCTCTAGGTGTATGTGACTCAGAGAGTTTATCTAAATGTTTTGAAATCCAAGATAAAAGATTTTGTCGGTACATGGATATCAGCCCTTTCTGTAAAGGTATTTTCGCATATCTAGTAGTATCATATCTAATTCCCACCGCAGTGTACGTAATTCATCATAATTTTTATCAATTTCTGCTTGCTGACTGTACCAAGATGCACTTTTTTCAGTAAGTGCATTGTTCACTTTGTTCCCTCCAACCACATGAGTAATTTTATTTACTTAAATGATAACTCATATGACTGTTTCTATGCAAGGTAATTGCTAATGTTTTTACGAAACTAAATCACAATCCAGCTTGCAAAAATGATTCTACAAATGTGAATTCTTGTTTAAACGTTTGGTGTGATGATATTAGATCTTGATCCATACTAAATTGAAATGTTTGGTCAATATTAAAAATGTAAATTGCGCCTAAGGCGGTTTGGCATTTAAGTTTACCTTCTTCATTGGTTTCTGTGATATGCCCAATTGATTGTAAAGATAATAGCACACTTTGTAAGGATTTCTTACATACTTTAGTATCCCGATACTGGCTCATTACTTTCTTTGTTGTTTCTAAAATACGCATGTTGCCTATGTATGGTATCATTCAATTTTCCTCCTTGTTAAAACTAATTGATTTATTTTAACAGATAAGAGGAAACAGGATGAATACCTCTAAATGACTAGTTATCTAAGGCGTCTCTTTATGGTTGGATCAAATTAGTTAGAAATAAAAAAAGACACTATCTCTACGGAAAGTGTCTTTTGTGTATGGCTCAAAGGTGACTTGAACACCTGACCTTCTCCGTATGAAGGAGTTGCTCTACCGCTGAGCTATTGAGCCTTATGGCAAGGGAGACGTGAATCGAACACGTGTACTACGGTTTTGGAGACCGAGCGATTTCCAATTATCTTTACTCCCTTATATTGGCACCTAGGGAAGGATTCGAACCTTCATGAAATTAATCGGAGCATTAACAGTGCTCTGTGTCTACCGTTTCACCACCTAGGTAAAATCAGCTGTTCGAGAGAGACTTGAACTCTCTTTACTCCTGCGCAAGGAGTACGTCACCATCAAAGCTTTCGAACAATATTATGGTGGACTGTTTCGGTACCGCCCCGATCCTCTTCCTCTTCAGGGAAGCGCTTCTACTTAGTTAGCTTACAGTCCATTTTGGAGCGAGATAGGAGAATCGAACTCCTGTCAGAGGTTTGGAAAACGACTGTTCTACCATTAAACTAATCCCGCAAGGAGCCGAATGGGTGGAATTTCACCACCATGCTACCCGACATGTTATGGCGGTCCCTACGAGGCTTGAACTCGTGACCTATCGATCGACAATCGATTGCTCTATCCAACTGAGCTAAGAGACCATTTTAATGACGTGGAAGGGGCTTGAACCCTCAAGCAGAATACTCTGCGCCTGATTGAAAGTCAGGTGACTTTACCAATTTGTCTACCACGCCGAATTAAGAACTGTTTGTTTCTTCTTTGCTACTCTCTCGCATGAGAGTCACCTTCTTTCTATAACTGATATTGGTGGGCCTTGTAGGATTCTAACCTACGACTTTCCGGTTAAAAGCCGGGTGCTCTAAACGCTGAGCTAAAGGCCCATATGGTACGGACACCTGGACTCGAACCAGGGATCTCTTCTCTCCAAAGGAAGCGAGGACTCCAAACTCCTCTATGTCCGTATGGTCAGCCAGATAGGATTCGAACCTACTCACCTAAAAGGACGAGATTTACAGTCTCGCGCGACTCTCCCACGTTGCCGCTGGCCGATATTATGTTTTGAGAATTGCTTCCCAAGAGAAACGTAGGAGATCAACAATCTCTACCTCTTTATCCTTGAGTTCAAAAGTCCACCCTACTTAAGAGCATAGACAATTGTAACCACTGGAGAGATAGATTTCTACCTCCTAACGCTTCTCTTGAAAAACAATTGTGGTAGCCCTTCTCAGAGTCGAACTGAGGATTACCGCTTCAAAGGCGGTTGCCTTAACCACTTGGCTAAAGGGCTATAGTTATTTACCAGTCTTGTGACCAGACATGTGGATAACTTCATATTGTTCTAAATTATTGTTTATGATTACTGGAATTTTGTTTGTCCCTATCATAAAAAACAATTCTTGGTTAGAATCTACTGGTTCACCCAATATGCTCTCCAACCACTGATGATTGAATTCAATTCGTTTAATGCCATAACGCAAAATAAGCATATAATGCATCAATACTTCAAAAGGCAGCTGCATAGAGGTCCTCCTAATTTCCAACAAATCTGCAAGTCCAGCACGGGTTTATTGGCCCTCACTGCTCTCTTAATTTCTATAACTATTATACCATACAAAATTAGGTCTTGTCAATATATGAGTTTTTTAAGCTAAGGGCCTCATGGCGTTGCATACACTTGAATAAAACCTACATATTTTTAGGCTTTTTCCATTTTAGATAAAATTGTTCGGGGTTTTCATTCATCAACACATCACTCCTGACATAAATAAAGGGGACGACCATATGCGGTCGTCCCCTCAAAGAAAAAGTATGATATAAACTACTTCATACGTTATGTCCTTTGAATAAGTACCGAATATGGGTCATGTATACCAGATACGTTAAAATAAACATTCTCCTGAGGATCATGTTTCGGCTGGTTATTATACATTCCCCAATTCGCCATGTTCAACATATCTAGTCACCTACCCTTCTTTTCTGTACTTACTCTATTATTATAACATGAAAAGGATGATCAAGTCAACCCTCAACATCTGAGGCATAAACAAAATTCATTAAATCTATCAATTCTTCTCTTACACTTTTAGCCAAACCAGAGTCTAGCAATTTGCGAATGCCTTTGCCTTTTTTATAGTTGCAAAGGTGTGCTAAAAATGCACCAGTAATTTCAGAACCAAAATGTTTAGAATTAGGAATATTTTTATATATTGATAAAATTTGTTCATAAGATATTTCTATAACAAACAAATGAGCAACAATAGAAAATTCATATGATGCCAGTGGTTGGATTTCAGATTCTTGTACAACCACACCTACTTCTTCATATGCTTCACGTACAGCAGCCTGAATTGCTGTTTCACCATCTTCTACTTGTCCTCCAGGAAATCCTATCAATCCATCCCATCTGTTAATCATGAGTGTAAGAGGTATATCCTTATTAGCATCTTGTTCTGAAATGCCTTCATAATCTTTCCACACTGGGGCTTTAGAACAAATTGCAAGAAATGCAGCCTCTGGTTTTTTGTTTGGATTTGATAATAATTCAATTTTCTTCATAAATTTACCTCCATTCATTTTATGATAAAATTATAGCACATATACTAAAAACAAACAATGAATACAAAAAGACCCTGACAATTGTAATAGAATCGTCAGGGTCTTCCTTGTTTGTGTACATTTTTGCAGCAGCATGGAATATGTACAACCAATTACCAACCGACTTGCGAAACCAGCTGGAAAGGGCACGGAAGGATGGTGGGCTTCGTGCTATTTAATTATAACACACGTCATTGTTTTGCGCAAGTCATAAAAAAGCACTTGACCATTGTAGTCAAGTGCTTTTTTTATTAAAGTTCCATTTTTGAAAACATATCGTACATAAGTTTTTCATTAGCAATATCTTCCAGATTTAAATAATGTTCCAGATAATCTCTATGGACTGGAATCCAAGAGTTTTCAGATTTCACCCAGCATTGTCCAGAATGTGTCAAAAAGAATTTGTCACCAGAATATTGAGGCTGGCAATCTTGAATCAAGTCATGAACTGCAGTATTTACTGGATTGACTTCAAAATCAAGTTCACCTTTAAAAGCTTCTGCCCATTCTGCCGGAATCTCTAATTCCTCTTGACCAATTCTAATCGGTTTGTTGTCAGTTTTACTAATAGTAAAACGGCGCCAATGCATATGCAATTGTGGGCCTTCTTGAGTGGGAACAATAGCAATACGTTGTACTTCCAGAACCACTTTATATGGTTCTTCGGAAATCATTTGTACATTTTTGATTTCATTAGCAGTCCGCAGAGTAATTGGGATTTGAACAATATTGTCTTCATGTCTTGCACGAGGGTTCACCAAATATTGGGAACCTGCTTCGATTTGAATAGAACCAATGTTCTCACGACCGTGCAAAATACGAATTTTTTCAAAAACTTGCAATTTTGCATCAGCTTTTACCCATTCACTACCGTTCCATCTGACATACAATGCTTTTTCAAAATGAGAAGCACGATCTGTAAAAACAACAATTGCATAAACAGACTTGCTGTCTTCTAAGATCTCAATTTTGAAAAATGCTTCTTGAAATCTTGAAAAACGCATAGGATTGCCAATTGGAACTTGTGTGGATAGATAACGTCTAGCAGCTTCAACAGCACTCTCAGCCGAATGCACTAATGGAATAATGACTTCTTCTCCACCAAGTGCTAATCTGATCTTGCTTTTTTCACTGACAGTGTCACCAAAACGCACTTCGACATCAGACGCATACTTTTTGCTGATTGCTTTTTCAATGGACGTTAATACTTCACTCATAGTATAACCCTCCTAAAAATTTTATGGGGTAATTATACCACAGCAGACAAGTCTTCGCTATTAGTAGTATAAGTCTGCTTTATAAAATTTATTCAGTGGTGATTGAAATTGTCATGGACTAGTGTACATGATATAATTCAAGTATAAAATCTTAAGGAGGCAAATGATATGAGCATTATGTTTAATGGTCGTGAGACTATCTTTCATGGATCAGGGTTACCAAACCTAGAAATACCACTCAGACCGCAACTGGCAATACCAGAATTATTCGGCAAGAAATACGATAACAATTCATTGGCTATTCGGCATAGAGCTTTGTATCAGTTCAACACTCTATATGGGCATTGGGAATGTACTGAGCTTTCGACTGGAGAATTTCATTTCTGTACAGAAGGGGCATTCTTATTAAAAGAGTATAGGGAGTTGGCTAAGCATTATAAAAAGAAATTCCAAGTCAAATTGACTAATGGTACTGCTCTTTGGACCTGGCAAAATGACTCAGTAGCATCAACTGTGATCCTACATACAGGTAAAAAAAGAGGACTCAGTAATGCGCCAGAAATTCCAATCGATTGTCAAAATTATTTGATGGGCATAGACTATGAAAATATATGTCCCATAAGAAGCCTTGATATTAACTATCAACTTGATGCACCATTTGTGCTTACTTCTCGGTCAGATAAAAAAGTATCATACCAAAAACCACATCCGAAAGGCTCAGTAATAATAACCTTTCGGAAGGTCAAAGACGGAATCAAAGTCAGTCAACAATTAATTAAAGATAACAAGAAGTATATTGTGGCAACAGCCAATTTTTATGAATGTGAGACTCCACTTAATAATGATGGACTCTGGGAAGAAGAAGTATCGGCTAAATATAAAGGTTCATTGTTATATATTACTGGCAATAATGTTATTTTTATTAAACTAGCTGGTTTGTGGGTGGAAACAACTACTAATTGGTTAGAATTGTATGCCCCAAAAAACATTAAAGATGAATATATATACTATACCAACTGCATAGTATAAAATAAGAAAAAGCCCTGTTCCAGTTTCAATACTGAGCAGGGCTTCTCTCTTGTCTCTATGGTTTCATAATGATAAAATTCTCACATAAAATATAAAGGCGGTGTAATATGGACGATAATATATTTTCAGGAAAGCAATATGGACGAGGGATTCTGTCAAGTTCTAAACCATCAGAAAAAGGCCGTGTAACTAAAAAGAAGCGCAAAACGAAAGCCAGAAAGAGACCAGCAATAGACGGAGGACCTATGTTATATTCTTCCTCAGACAAAAAAGAGAAGCCACCTAAAAAAGCAGTCTTTAAACAGTGTGATAAATGTGGTTCTATCTTTAGGACAGACAAATGTATAATCTGCACTTGGAAATAAAAACAAACGACCTTTCACTTTCAACAGTGAAAGGTCGTTTTGTTGCCCCGTAGTTGGAGTCATTATGACTCTTTCAATTCATAATCAATTGCTTCTAACACCACAGAAGCAGACATTTTGTTTATTTTAATACTGGCCATATGATCTAAATCTGTTTCAGTCTTGTTAATTATGGTTAAACTTCTTGACATTTGAGGAAGCCCATTAGCAGGATATACAGATGCACTAGTACCAATTACTAAACATAATTGAGATCGTTTAAATATCTTTTTTGCTTTTTGATAAGCTTCTGTTGGTAATTGTTCACCAAACAAAACAATATTTGGCCTCACAAATCCTTCACATTTTTCACATATGCAAAATGTTTCTAATGGCCCTAAATAATATTCTTTGTCATATTTTTCTCCACACTGAGTACAATATAAAGAAAAATTGCCATGCAACTCACTTATTTGATGAGCAGTTTCAAAACAAGTAGAATGATACCCATCCACATTTTGAGTAGCTATATGTTTAATTATATCGTTTAAGAGCCATTCATTTAAAATGTGATGAGAACGATTTGGTTTATGTGACAGGTTTTCTTTGATACGCTCTCTATAAAATAACGCTAATTTACGTGGATCTCTTTTCATAGCATCTGCACTCGCAATTTCTTGAGGGTCTATACCTGCCCATAGGCCTTTAGAACTTCTAAAATCAGGAATTCCACTTTCTGTTGATATACCAGCGCCTGTAAACACTACTACATTTTTGTTTGTTTTTATCATTTGAGCCATTCTCTTTATGCTCTGTTCTAAATGATTCATTTTCACAACTCCTTTTTCTAAATCACACAATTGTAATTTAGAATATTGTTTAGTTTAAATACCTCCCACATGTGTCTTAGAATTCTTTGTTTTTGATTGATATACTCTAGTTCCTATGAGAATAATATATAAACATATTTTCTAACACCGTCTATCCCTATTTCTTGTGATTTTTATAAGTATAAATTGTTAGATACAACATTATCAATATCCTCATAATGACCATAGGGAAAGGTGCTTCAATCTCAAAATCGAATGTGTCTTAGACAAAATGCCTTACGTTCACATGTGCATCTTTCTGGGCAAAAATTTGGGACGAAACCATATGATCTCGTCCCAAATTTTATTAAAATGGATTATAATAATGATGGCGACAAACTGATTTATACGTATCATTGTCTCCAATTTGAACAACTTCTCCTTGATATGTTGGAACGCCATTTTCTAAACGCAATATCATGGTTGCTTTTTCTCCGCAATCAGGTGATGCACATATTGTTTTTATTTCTTTTATGCTATCTGCATACACCAATAATGCTGCTGATCCTTCAAATAATTCATTTTGAAAAGTGTTCTTAAGACCATAACAGTATACTGGAATGTCAAGTGAGTCAACAATTTTGGCTAATTCTGACACTTGTTGTTTTGTTAAAAATTGACTTTCTTCAACAATTATTGCAAAGATTCTATCAGTATCTGCAGCTGCCATTTGGTTTATTTGATCTACAAAATTAGTATCTCTATGATACATTGTGGCTTTTTGTGAAATGCCTATTCTAGATGCTACTAATCCAGTGCCAAACCTTGTGTCCATGGCTGGAGCAAATAATAAGCATTTTTTGCCATATTCACTATATGAATGGTGCATTTTGAGAACTTCAATTGATTTACCAGCATTCATAGGTGCATAAATAAATGATAATTTTGATTTTGACATAAAAAATAACCCCCTCTCAAGTGATCATACACTTTTAGAGGGGGCATTGTCCATCCACGCAAAACTGATTTAACTCATAAGCAATTGGATTATAATTGCTATTATACCGCACCAAAAGGCATAGTGGAGACCTTTTCCGCTTCTCAATGCTGCTAGTAGTATAAATACCATAGTAAACATAGTCAGTAATTGAGATATAAATTCGCCAGAACTTATCAACCAATTAGCAGATTCTGTCATGGCTTCTTTGACTGCTCCTTTAAATGGACCAGCATATTCCAGAGATCCAGCACTTGATAAGACAAATCTCATAGTTATCACTCCTTTACAAGAAGCATAACTCATGATAATTTGTCCTTACAAGTCAATTGAAAATATCTACTTCTTGTCCATCAGGTAAAACAATTTGTACCATTTTGTTTTCACAAATATTTTCTGGTGTGACCCAACTATCAGCAACGATGTCAGCAAAGATAGATATAGCAATATCCGGCTGGCTCAATTGCTCAACCGGATCTGCTTCTTTTTGTTGGGTAATCGGCACTATATTAAGCCTCCTCTATGAAGATCAAAGTCTTACCATTAGGCAGTACCAAGATGTCCAAAACAATTTCTTTATACTTAAGCGTTGCATCGTCTCCAGCATTCAACGCAGCCAGCAAGCGACCATCTGCACCAATTCCAGTTTTAGCCTTTACAGTTTTTACAGCCAATTCAATAGTTTCTTTATCATCAGCTTTGTGCAATGTAACAACTTCCGAAACACCTTTAGCATAAGTCACGAGATCTGATTCCGCAGCTTGCGCATTTACAGCAACTCCAGCAGTCAACAACATTGAAGCAATAACACCTGTCACCAAAATTTTTCTCATCATCTCGTTCACTTTCCCTTCAATTAAATTTTATACTTCTATTATAAACAAAATACGTATTATTTGTCAATATACGTATCCATGCATTTTCCAAAAATTTCCACTTGACCTCACTTTGTAGATATGGTATAATAGATTTACCGACGCCAAAACCCAACTCTCTAGCCCACCATGACATCCCATGGTGGGTCCTTTTTTGGGAATAATTTACAAAAAAGAAAGCGACCACCATTAGTGGTCGCTTTCTTTTTGTTTAAAATACTGGACCTGAAAATGAGTCTACAACACGAATACCTTGAGTAGAACTTAAATTGATAGTATATGTCAAAAATCTTTGACCTTCTAAAAATGGGAGTTCTAAATTAAAAGCATAAGATCCAGCAATGTGCAATGAATCTGTATAAACTCTCCAACCGCTAGGAGCCATTTCACCCGCATTGATTTCAACTAAGCTGCCTATATCATACTGTAATTTATCTGTGATGCGTAAGCCTCTCTCTGCTTCTGCATCACGAAATGACTGATAAATTTCTTCAAAACGTGCTTTGGCTCGTGGCATATCAATTTGTTTTACACCATTTAAATATGCTGTCATATCTACTTCACGTGCTGCTGCATTCAAAGACCCATCTAAGATGTTATATGAGTAATCTATAGTGGCTTGCGCTCTAGTCATATTACTCATCATTACCATGTAACCAAAATATATTGTGAGGATAATAAAAGTAAAGAGTAGATATGGACTTAATGAAAGATCTCCGCGTTGATTCTTCCACACAATTATTGCCTCCTTACATCGCTACACAAGAGGCTCTGGGACCTCCAAGTTGCGGACTGTATTGGCTGGACACTGGCAATGGTATTGGTATATCTTTGTTTAGACTCACTCCAGGAAATAGCATAAATGGGAAATTGTAAGTAACATTAAGCACTTTGCTTGTCCCATAATCAAGTGGAGTTGTATCTTCACCATCTATATAAAGTCTTGATGGTTCCATTTTTAATTGATTCATTATTTCATATACTGTGTTTTTGGTCTCTTGTGTAATGCAGCCTTCATCTCTGTATCTTAGAGTTATGTAGTCTGCAACTCGTTGTGTATCAGATCTTGCATCAAAAATAACAATAAACGCGCCAAGTGATACTATGAGCATAAATGTCATACCTAACACAAGAGTCAAACTAATCCAAATACCTATGTCTGCGACTCCTCGTTGGTTTCGGAATAATCTCTTCATTATGCTACTTAAACCTCCTGTATATAGATTGAGGGAGCAACATTGCGCTCCCTCGGACTTTTACTTAGCTAATTGTGTTGAGCAGGCGGTTCAGTTGGTTTTGAATAGCTGTTTGAATCGCGCTTGGCAAGAATTGGTAAACAATAATTACAATTACAACGATTACTGCAATTACACCAACAACATTTAACCAGTATGGCAATTCGCCTTTTTGGTTCCTTTTCAATTTATTGATACCACGCTCGATACCTCTTGCTACGCTCAACGATAGTTGTAGTGATTTCATCTTCATAGTTAATACTCCTCCTTATAATGTTAACATTGTGTTGAAAATCCACATTATTGCGACAGGCGCAACCATTATTACTAAACTAAAAAAGGCTACTGGCAACAACATAATGAATTTCAACTTTTTTGCATTGGTATTTTTTTCAATACCTGCTCTTTCAAGTTCTAGCAAAAAATCTTCCATGTCTTTGAAAGAATCAGCGTTTGGGTTTGCCCAACCACCGATTATTCTTTTAAACACGGCGTCTACTTTTGCTTCATACTGCCCACCGCGAATCTTGTTGCGTACTGCCATCAAATGTTTGTGCGGATCTGCATCACGTTTGATTTCGATCATTGCATCTGCCAATAATGGCTTCAAAGGAGATTCTAAATATTCGTCCACGCGCCGAAGACTGTTATCCATATTGTATCCCATGCTTGTGTACATTCGAATATATCGAGTCAACTTTGGCAATTCGACTGCAATGCTATCAACCCAATCTTTGTATTGGCTTGATATGATAAGTGTCGGTATAAACCATCCTACCACGAAAGAGATAAGACTGACAATGGGCGACTTAGTAACTACGAGAAAAAACAGGAGACATACTATTGCGATACTGAACTTATATCTGATAAAGTTTGTCTCTGTATCGTTAATCATTTGTAGCTTAAAGCGGTCAGAATCATTGATGGCCCATTTAAACCTTTTGTAAAATTTAAAATAGAACCGATTCAACAATCCTTTTTGTGGGGGCTGGTTATTAGTTTGTTCTTCTGATTCAAATACTGTGTAGTCTTTGAAATAAAACTGAGCCAAAAGTATGCCTAAAATAGATAAAAACAATAATCCGGCTGCTATAAATTCCATATTCTCCCTCCTTTCTAAGCAATATCATCAGTCGATTCCAACTTTTGTGTAACAACCAAAATGGTATATACCATTATATAGCCAATAGTGATGCAAATTTTGGTAGCTAGTCCTTCCATAGCAGTACTTAATACAGAAGAAAAAGCAAGCATCATTACGAGTGGAGCAAAAAATGCTATAGCAGCAAATATCTTAACAAAAACGGATAACTGTCCAACTGCTTTCTGACGCTCAATAGTGTCAGTTCTCTCTGCCCGAAGAATATCATATAAATGTCTGAAAGAATCCGCAGCAGCTGTAGAACCAATTTCGTTGCCTGTACGGATAGCATCGGCAATGGTTTTAAATGCTTTTTTAGATGTTTTTTGTTCTAAAGCAACAAATCCATCTTCTAGTTTAGCTAAATCAGAAGACGTATAAGCCGCAATAATTTCGTACAAAGCTGGTCGTAATGGTGCTTCAATTATCGAAGATGCTTCTTTCATACTAGCAGTTATTGATCCACTATTAAGTGGAATTTCTTGCACCATGCCTTGTGTAAACATAATTATTTGTTCATCCCACACGCCATTTTTATAACGTGCAGCAGCTTTGAGTGGATAAACAGATATTAATGCACCAATCATATATCCTGGTATGAATCCAAATATCCAACCTGACATAAAACCACAAAATATACCAACACCAATTCCTACCAACATTTGTGTCTGTCGAAATTTTTTAACAGTTATTGTGGTTCCAGAATCCCTAATCAGAGACTCTAGATTTGATACTTTTTGTGCTTTTTTAACAGCATACTTAGATTCTTTCTTTTTGACCTTGAATTTGGGATTATACTCTTCATCAAAAAGCAGATATCTGATTAATATTGATAAAGCTGCTGCCAACAACAGTACTATTGCTAAGCCCATTTAGGGACACCCCCTAAGAAGTCTGGCGTACGGACCCCGTATTTCAATAGTTTTTTGCGTTTATGGTTGGATAGTAAATTAACCAGTTTATGCTCTCCAACAACCTCTGTGATGATACCGTCATCATCAGTTACGAGGTCTTGTATTTGATACTCAAAAATAGTACGAAGACCAGTTGGATTACCTTCTGCTTCTGCTACATCAAGAGGCAATACCTCGCATATTTCTACTATCTTTTTTGTTCCATCTGGCAATATGGCTGTTTGATAGATAAAATCAACAGATTGATGGATGATTTGACGAATGATATGTTCACCAAATGTAAATCCGGCACGGTACATCAAGATAACAATACGCATTATCATGTTAGCTGGGCTGTCTGCGTGGCCGGATGCTAGTGTTCCACGTGCACCTGCAAGGTTTGACTCAATCATTTCAGCTGCTTCTATTCCACGAAATTCTCCTAACCATGTACGGTCTGGGTTCATTCGTAGTGTAGATTTTAACAAGTCAAAAAAAGTGATTGGAGATACTTTGCGATTAATTGTTTGTAACAAAACAAGTGCAAGATCAGTATCAACTGGATCTATTTCTGGAGAATCCTGTAGAAGAATGATACGTTCCATGCTCTTAGGATCAATCATACCCATCAACATTCGGATATAAGTCGTTTTCCCAGAGTTTGTTTCGCCAGATAACAACACATTCATTTTACCATTTGAATTCAATTGCATTAATTCTTCCATGGGCAAAGTAAATGCTCCCCAATCGATCAATACATCTCTATTTACTTGTTTGGTGGCTGTTGGTGGTTTACGCATGGAAATATATGGAGTGCGCTTCGTAGAAGCCCAAATGCCTACCACATTGACACGTGTCCTGTTTGCCAATGTGAAGTCTAAAATCGGTGTTTCTGCAGAAAGTGATGCCCCTGCAAAGTCCACAATTTTTGTAGCAAATCGGCCCAAAGCTTCACTTGACGGAAATTTAATATCTGTTAAAAACCGTCCTTTAAAACTAACAGCATAAATTCGATCAAATGCTATTACTTCAATTTCAGTAATTTCTGGGTCGTCCATAAGAGGTTGTAAGACTTCAACCCCATGAACGTTCGATGCAATTTTATATTGCACTTTTTGTATAACGGATTCACGATATTCGTCATGTTGATTACAGATTTTTCGTACTGTATTGTCTAGTTCTTCAATGTCTTTGTCTGACCATTTACTAGTCAAAATCAAATCGCGGTGAACAGAATTTAGAACTTCATTTACTTTGGCTGCAATGACTACTGCATCACCATCAAGCATTTCTTCCAATGCCACAATGTCTTCTTGTTCAACAAAAGTAGTATCAGAAGAGGATACTTCTCCTTCTGCTTCAAGGAAATCAAATCCTTCTTCTTTCATATATCATATTCTCCTTCCTTATTTTTTAGAAATGATACCTTTTAATCGATTTAATAAGCCGCTCCCAGATTTTTTGTCTGCGGCAGGATTAGCTGCTTGTCCCAAAATCTTAGTAGCAATTTGCATAAATGGACCAATTTTTTTAGGAAAACTCGCCACGTATGGCACCCTAGTTTTGATGCTCTGGTTGAATCCAGCCATATCAAGAGGAACTTGTCCAATGATTTTGACACCAAGATATGACTCAATCTTTTTGCCATTAATGCCAGATTCTAAAAAACTAGTGACAACTAATGACATTTGGTCTGGTGTCTTATTACAAAAGTTTTGAATTTTTGCAACTTGATTATACATGTTTTCTACAGATGCTGGCAACTGGTTTACAACTAACAGCACCAAATTAGAACGCTTAATAATAAAACGACTAAGTGGTAAATCAATGTCTGGAGAAAGGTCAAAGATAATTACATTATATCCATAATGGTTGTAAAGGTAATTAAACAATTCGTCTATTTTATCTCCATAAGGAGAAGACGCAATCACTTCTTCTTTAGAACCCATAGGAATAACATCAAGACCATGGACACTATGTATCAGTGTGTTAATCTCGTGAATAGGAACTGTGCCAGTAAAATAACGTTCAATACCAGGCGTTCCACGTTTAATACCGACATAAGCACCAACGTCAGGAGTCATTCTATTGACATCAACAACGATGGTCTTATATCCCATTTGAGTCATTGCAATAGCTGTATTGATAGCTGTTGATGTTTTACCGATGCTCTTCATGGAAAATGTTGCAATGGCAAATCTTTGAGTCGAATTTACAGGAGCAACAGTAATTTCACCTGCATCTAGTTCATCATCCTGTTCTGCTTCTTTAAGTACAGCTTGAGCACTCACTTTTACAGGATTGCTTGATCTATGCATAGCGACTTCATCACGTGTGTAAGCATCTATAATGGCATGTTTGATCAATTTTGAATTACGTTGTCCTACAATGAGGTCATAAATCCCATTATCAAGACAAAAATCAATCAAATCTTGATGTGTTGTATCTGCCATATAAATTTGACGTGCATTTGGAAATTTTTTGAGCAAATAAGCTGCAAATTCCACATGTTTATTTAGAAGGCTCGCATCCATAAAAATGAGGTCAGCACCAAATTGTGAAGTCAGTTCAGGTATTGCTGATTGCGAATCTGCTACATGCACATGACTAATTTTACTCCAAATTGGATCACTTCTCAAATTATCTGGTAGTCCAGGGTCTCCCTGAAGCCATTTGACGACCATAGGACTACTAACAAAAGTAACTATCTTAAGGATAATGATCACCTGCTCTCATATTCTATATACTTATTATAACACCTAGATACGTCATATACACAATTGGACGAGTCAGCACTTTCGCCAACCCGTCCAGTCAAATATTACTTCCTGCTACATCTACCTTGTGACCAATCCAATGGAGTTCCGACACCTGGACTTATTCTGTCAAATGTCATAAAGTCTGTGGCTGGACGCACTTGGTTATCCTTCCAAATTTCAAAATGGAGGTGATTACCAGTAGAACGGCCTGTTGAACCAACGTGACCTATAACATCTCCTTGTGCTACCTCAGTGCCTACAGGCAAAGGAGATTTTTTAACCATATGCATATATAATATTTTAAAACCATCATCATTAGAGATTGCAACCATAAACCCACCACTAGTGGACTTAATATTAGTTACTACTCTTCCTCCTAAAGCTGCATAAATCTCAGTTCCTTCTGGTGCTGCAATATCTGTGCCTTTATGCGTGTAAGTAGTGCAATCAGCATTAGTACGAACTACAAGTGCCAATTCTGTTACAATTCCTACATCAGGGGGTAATGGATACATCATTCCGCTGGTTGGATCAACTAACATGGGCATATCAACTTTTTCTTCTACGAGATCATTCATTAAGTGGAATATTTCAATAGGTGCCAATTTCATTTCAATCAAGGCAGCGTCAGGATTATCAAAAAATCCGTTGATCACTAACTCGTCTACTATTTGCTTGTGAGTGAGATCTGGAAATTTTTCGCCAACCACATAAATAACAGGCCAAGGAATATTGTATTCATTTTCTAATGCCTTTGCACTATTGTATTTATCTCTAATTACGGCAGATGCAGGTTCTTTGCCTTTGAAAAAATCTTTTACTTTTGTTATTATTTGTGAGGTTTTATCAAATACTGTTACTAGGCCTTCATTGTCAGTCAAAATAGCTGTTACTACACCAAGCAAGACAGTAATAGCAAGCATAACAGCCATTATGCCTAAGAGCACAGGTCCTAACGTAGATGTTAGGACCGTTGCAATCTTAGCCAGCAATAATTTTCCAGCTTTTTTAGATGCTTCTTTGGCGGCTTTATTAGCAATATTTGGTTTAGAAGATGAATGGTTTGCTATCGCTATCGCCTCCAGATTTCTTCTTGCCTTTACCTAAGCTTTCTTCACGCATCGCTTCTTGTGCACGAGCATTTTCGTCTGCCAATTGACGACTTAGTTCAATGGTCGGAGTCAACATGCGTGTTACTTCGTCTATGAATTCTAGACGTTCTTTCACAATTGCTTTTGCAGTTTCATCTGCTGTTTTTGCAATAGAATCAAGTAGTCCACCACGCAGATTTTCCAGAGTACTAGTGATAGTTCCAAATCCACCACCTAGACCTCCAGTATTAGTAAATGCACGATCTTCAAACAATGTAGCAAAAGCTTGGTTTTGTGGACTCAAATTCATTTGTTCTTTGACTGCAGAAATGATACGACTAGATTCAGCCACAAAACTTTCTACTTTAATAGGGCTGATTTCTTCTCTAACTTGACGAATAATATCTTCATTGGTCCTAACAATATTATTCTCATAACCTTGGAACTCAATAGAAATGTTTTTCAGACTGTCTTCCAAAATAGGTTCAATAGTTTGCAACAATTTGTTACCATTTATAGTCTTAAGCAAGCCTTCCATAGACTGACCTTCAACTGGTGTCAACATTTTGTTCATCACTGCATCAACAACTTCGTCACCTAAATCTTTTTGGAGTCCAGAAATAATTGCTGCAACTCCATCTACATCCACCAAGTTAGAATCAAGTGTGTTAAGTTTGTTTGTAGCATCAAGCAAATTCAGTTTAAATGATTTACCTTTGAGTGTGCTGAGACGGTTTTCAATAACATCCTTGTTTTCAATAGCTGGTTCGTCATTTCGCATTGCTTCAAGGCGGGTGATTTGTTCATCAATTTCAAGAGTAGCAATAGACTCAATAGTAGAAATCGCGTCTAATCTACGAGCTGCAGTAGCAGCAGTATCCTTTGCTCCATTTGTTGCTGCAATGTTGTTAGCAAAATGTGCATAAGAAGTTTTCATGCTATCGACAGCACTAGGGTCAAATTGCAAATATTCTACAGCTGGAGCCCTTTCATCAAGGCCAATCTCTTTAGCAGCTAATGGTTCAAGATGCTTACGTATGCTGCTCATAAAATCTTCATCACGTGTGCCTTCTGCTTTAGCAAGTTCCTGCCCAAGTTCACGTTCTAAAAACGCATACTGTTGTGCAGAACTCATACCAGAATTTTCCAAAGCTTGTTTCAAATACCCATTCTTTTCTTTGTCATAAAGGTTACGTACTTGTTGTTGGAAACTCGGGTTTTGTTTTGTGGTTGGATCATTCATTACTTCACGAAGATAATTTAGTTTTGTATCTCCGCCAGATTTTCCACGCAATGTTTCTTTTAATACTCCAAATCTCAAATCGCCACTATCTTTCAACAATTTGTCCATTGCTCTGCTTTGGCGTTCATCTTTCATATTCATAGCGTCTTCTCTAGTTGCTTGATCAAAAGCGGTGAGTTCAGCTATCAATGCATCACCAATGAGAGCATCGTTCCCTTCACTATTGCTGCGTTTGATAATATTATCCAATTGAGCTGTACGCAATGACTTGCTGGCTTCATCAGTAAAGGCTTCAAGTGAACGATTAATGTTAATATCTGCTGTATCTCGCAGGTCGGATTCAGCTTCACCACGAAGTTCAGTAATCTTGGCTTCATACTGTTCTAGACCAATGTCGCCATTCTTATAGGCCCTAGACAAATCATCCAATTTGTTTGAACGAATGGAGTCACGCATACTAGCTGCACGGCGTGTGAGATTTACAAATTTGCTACTAGATTGAACATCAGCACTCCGTGGGTCAAATTTATGGGCCAATCTTTCAGCGTCATGGAGTAAATCCATAGCTCCTTCTTTATCACTACCTGCAATAGATTCTGCTGTGTTAAGTTTTTGCTGGATAAGTTTTTCAGCATCTACACCAAAAACGTTTCTTGCCATATTTCCTGAAATCAAACTGTTTTCTGCAATGGCTTCTTGGATACCAAGTGTACCACTTTCTTTGATGCGCCCCATCTGTTCTTTAACCTTGTCAAAACGTCCAAGAGCAGCATTTGCAGTAATAGAAGCTGCATTATCAGCAATTTGTCTACCAGTTTCTGTTTTACGTGCCAACCATACAAGTAAAATAACTAAACCAATTAGTGCTGCAGATACTAGTATAGAAACAAGACCACCAAGAGAAATAGTCCAAGCAGAACCCTTCGATGCTTTAGCAATTGCTAAATATGCGTTTGTTGTAAGGCCTATGTGAGTGCCAAGTACCAATGATATTCCTGATTTAACAATAAACAAGAAAATCAAGAGTGATACATACCACTTATAGATTCTTGCTCCAATATTTGGAAACACCCCGATAATAAAAACAAAAAATGCCAACATGACCATCAATGCTAAGAGCACATCAATGAGCAGCATACAGATTCCAACCACACCAGCAATTAAAAATGAAACCAAATTGACAATTAACAATATAGCTGATGTTGTAAAGACTGTACTAGGGTTTGGAAGATGGGCACTTGCCCCACCTGGATTTGCTTTGTCTGCATCATCACTGTACAAAGCCTCCATGATCAATTCTTCTTCTTTTGATGTCAACGAAGAAGGTTTCAAGATAAAATCAGCCCAATTGGTACCACTAATTTTGGTACTCTCAAGATCATTTCGAGTAGGAATGGTGAGCATCAATTCTCCATCAGTATAACGATTTTGGAAATATTGGTCAGATATACCAGGGGTCTGCCACTGAAGAATAGACCATGGAATATAGACTGAGGTTAACCAAATGTTATCATTCACGACCTTTGGACCAGTTAAGTCTTGTCCGGTTGTGTCAGTTGCTCCTCCAATAGGACTAAATACCATTACTTCTTGAGCCAGTGTACTGGATGCAGTTGACAAAGCATGGGATACTTCTGGTCCTTGATTAATCATGTATTGACCAGTAGCATAAACGAGAATTGCTGTGAAAATACCAATTAATGCAGTTTGATATCTGCGTTGTAGCAAAGCTTTCTTTATAGCCCAAGCACCATATCCTATTGATATGGCACCTAGTGCTATTTTAGTGTAAACTGAAGTAGCAAGACCAGTTCCTCCAATAATAGCTTTCATTAATGAAGCAATAAATCCACTGTTGAAAGCCAAGTTCACTACAAACGCTGTTGCTTTACCTATTCCAGTAGCCGCAAAAAACATAAAATTTGCTATCATACCAGCTAAACGGTCCCCAAGTCGCGATAAAGAACCATCGTAATCATCAAAAAAGATCTTCATGTTTGCTGTCAATGAACTGTCAGCCTTACTTAAAGAAGTTATTTTACCAGGGTTCATATCTTGTGCAGTTGGTAGTATATCATTTGATTGAGTTTGTAAATAAGAGTCCAGTGGTAAAACTGAACCCTTATTAGCAAGACTCAAACTGATCAATACTAGCAAGACGACTGACAGGAATATGACCTGTACATGTACCGCTTCTACATCGCCTTTGCCTCTTTTCAACGTCCCATCGCCTCCTCAAGATCAGCTGCGGATTCTGGTTTGGTATCAAATATTTTTATCAAATGCTCTGGGTTTGGTCTGATCATGATTTTAGAAACCCTATCATTTAAATCACGGAAATAACATGTACCAGATTTCATTGCACGAACATCATCAATGAAATCTCTTGATGCTTCTCTCATTCCTAACAATTTAGCACAACTGCGAATTTCGTCTTCGTCTTTATTTTTAAACATAAACACCATACCAATATTGTTACGAACTTTTTCACCCAACAAGTCTCCAGCCGATTGAGTAGCAATAATTGGCATAATATTGTATGTACGCCCCATACGAATGATTTCCATAATCAGATCTGCTCCTTGTGGAGAAGAAGATAATTTCCATCCTTCATCAAGTGAAAGTACTTTGTACAATCTTTTACTAGCATTTAGTGTAGCATATCTAGCAAATTGTACAATCAAGTACATGATAGATGAACCAAGCAATTTGAGTGGAGGCAATTTGTTTGTTTGTCCAAGATTCTGCATATCTTGTTCAGTAGGTAATGGTAATTGAGAGATATTAAAATTGACAAATTGATCATCAAGTTTATTGATGTCTAGTGTACCATCACCTTCAGTAAACACTGTGTTACTAATTGCCATTTTCTTATAATCATTAAGAAGGATATAACATGTTTCTGCTTGGTCTTTAATCTTTTGTGGTAATGTACATTTTGGGTTACTATAAATATAATGAAATGCTCTGATCGTTATTTCCATATTACGGACTTTTTGTTCCATTGTCATTGAAACTGCTCGTTGGATAGCTATGCGTCTATTCTCAGAGGCATCTCCACTTTCGTTTGCATTCAGGATAATAGACAAAAAGTCTACCACCACAGCTGTTGTATCAATGTCTTTAATTGCAATCTTGTATGGATTAATAGAAGCTTCATCACTACCAATATCAATTTGTTTCATTCTTGCATTAACTGCTGGTATGAGCTGGAAACAAAAGTTTTCATTTTTAGGGTCAATTGCAATTACCTTTGCGCCCCACATCAGTAGATAATAAATCAAAGTTTTGTTAAGAACAGATTTACCACCACCTAGATTTCCAAGTATGGCAGTTGTAGCAGTCTTATTTTCTTTTTGTGCTAATGGTGGGTTTATCAATAACGGAGGACGGCTACCATTGATTACTACTCCTAGATAAAACCCAACTTTTTCACCAATTTCAGTTGTTGCATTAACCATCATAGATGCAAGAAATTGTGGATCCATTGGAATTCTATAAACATTTAGCCCATATGTCATAACTGGCATAAACTGCATATAAGATTCTCTTTGTTTGCCTGGAGCTACTACAGCATAATATCCTTTTACTTTATTTAACACCTCTTTGCGGATTTGACGCAAATGTGTCTCATTAGTAGAAGAAATAGCTAAGACTGTTGTAACATTAAGCAAAGGCATCTTACTATTGAGTTTGTCTTCTAGCAATTTACTCCGACCATGAGCATCTTGCAATTCAAGTGGTGACCCTGTAATAGATTCTGAATATTGTTTACTTTGTTCAATCATTTCGAGATTCTTCCCATAAAGTTTCTTAGAAGAATCATCAGCAGTCCAATGCTCAACTTCTACTGCGAAATCAATAGGATAGCCTAATTGGTCTAAAAAAAAGAAGGTCTCATTCCCTAAGCCATAAACATCTTCTGGATAGTCAGCAAATGATACAAATGACTGATATGATTGTTCTTTTGTATCAGGGTGAGTGATAACTAGATAATCGCTTTTAGTAGAGTCAATTTCATAATTATAATGCGTAGTCATGATTGTATTTTTTATTGGCTGAATAGTAGTATTGGATGTACCTTTCGTGGAAATCACACTAGAAGGAGTCCAATTTTCAATAACAGGCCTTGGAGCAATAGAACGCGTAGAGATACGGTTTAAGATCCATTGCAATTCTACACTTGTGGCTCTGCGTCCATGAAGAATACTTTCTACAAAGTGGGAGATATCTTCTTCATCTTCAAATGCTTTTTCAAGTGCACTTTGACTAATAGTCGGATCTTTGCCTAAAAACATCTCGGTTACTACATCTCTTGCATCGCGAAGGGACTCCTTCATTCCTTCTTTGCGCATTTTATCAAATAGTCCAGCTTTTTTAATTGGGATAATCAAAAATAATTCACGGTGCCAGGACTTTAATTTACTGAGCTGACTAGTAGATGAATTGATGTGGTCTTGATATTCTGTTTCAAAAATGCCTTTTATTTCTTTCAAATTATGCATCACTTTACCATAGTCATTTGGAATGACTTCACGACAAAATGACAAAATTTTAAAATCCCTACCCATGGTCTGATAAGCATTAGACATCACTGAAAAGATACTAAGTCGCTCGTCTGCAGAAACCATTGTATAATTGTGCATAGGGACATTATAAACTGCGCATGGACCTAACTTATCATCAAAAGTTATATGATCCACCCAATGACTGATCGGGAATTTCGACATTTGTGCTTGTACCCCCTAACGTGTATATCCAAGTACCGGATTCCAGTCTTGAAAATTGGTGTATTCCTTGTCTTAATTTTAAGCGAGTAGGCTTTTTACTGTCAACCTTAAACTTTGATCCATCGAGTATGGAGGATTTCTTGAAGAGCTTGTTTCTCTTGGTTATGGTCATAATATCGCCTTTCATTACGACCACAAGATTACCTTGCACACTAATAGAAGTCAAATTTTTAATAAACAACATCTCTTGGTTATTATCACTCATATATCCGCCAGATATGGAATTATTAACTTTGGTCTTTTCATAACGTTCTACAGGTTCATCCATGAGCGTGATTTTGGGTTCTCTCCACCATTGAAGTATAGTCGAAATTCCATTTATCAAACCCATTCCCCGAAAATCAATTTCACCGACCAATTTATAAACAATAACAGTAGATGTGACAGGCACTATAATAGCACCAGCAATACCTATTAAATTGATGATAGGAGTAGCAAAAATTAATGATAATTCTACTATTACTACTACAGCAATAGCAAAAAATTGTTCTAAAGTTACTCCCCATGGTATTCTAATATCGCCTATTTTATACACTCTGTTTTTACGTCTAAAGATACTTTTATATGACATAAATGGACCTGGATTAGACATTTAATGTTATACCTCCTTAATAAACAAAAGAGGAGCCTTTCGGCCCCTCTTGAATAGAATACTTAGCTTAGCAAACCGCCAAGGCTCTTCGCAAACAGGTCCAATGCGGTTGGTTGGAAAATGAGGATGTAAACAATGATTGCTAGAATGAGAAATCCCCAAAATTGTCCATATTGTTTATTTTGCATAAACTTTAGAGACGTCCATGCTACTACTGCAAAGTACCCGAATTGCAATAGTACACTGACAATGTTCATACCATTTTTCAAAATTGGAATGTCGGCTTCTAACTCGCCGCCAGAACCCTTTAGACCATCGACAGCAGAAGCTGAAACAATTGATGCAAATGGTGTTGCCATCAAGAGAACGGCAATAAGTGCTAATGTTGCAAGAAACTTTTTCTTCATGATTGATTCCACCGTCCTTTAATCTGTCGTTTGATTTGACATCCATGTGATATAATACTTTTCTAGTTCCTGTTTTAGGAAAAAGGTGTAAGTTGGTTTACTAATCTGGCCTGTCAGAGAATCCTTGATAGTTAATTTCACAACTGCAATGTACATACCTTCATCACGTGCGTAGACATCAAGTCCCTCAATCCCCTGATATTCTGCAAAACGGTCCATTGGTTGAGCCACAAAACCACCTGTAATGAAGTTTGTCAAATCTTGTTTATTGGCATCTGAAGTCAATTTTTTCATGAAATTGTCTACAGTACTTCTAATACCAGAAGTGTCTTCGGTAGTTATCGTCCCAGCTCTGACCCCTTTTGTGGTTGGATTTTTGCGACCAGGGGATATGGCAGGAGGAGCATTTACTACCGCTCTACCGTTTTCCAGTTTTTCCACAGGAACATTCAACAATACTATTCGTGATGTAGTTTTTTCACCATTTTTGTATACAGCCACAGCACCAATTTGGACAATGTCAACTTCATTAGTTAGAGCTGTAAGTGAATCTACCCACACCTGAGATACTGTTTGACTGCCTTGTACGTACTTAAGATCAATGTCAGTGTCGTATTGAAAACTTGTGCCAATATAAGGTGACAATCTTTCTTCATAAGTAGTATCTTTTGCCTTATACGTCAGATACTCTTTAGCAAAAGCTGCAGCTAGACTTGTAACTTTTTGTGTCTCAATTGCTGTTTCTGCGCTTTTATCAATGAACTGAGGCGGTTCCTTTGTTGCCACTCTCAGTACGAGTAAAAATGTAGCTATTAAAAGGAACCAAAGCACCCATTTCATCAATGCCCGCATCTGAAATTGCCTTGATTTGAACATTGCGTTTATCACACCCTAAACTTTGGAAATCCTGGTTTTCCTATCAAGTACCAGAAAATGACTGCAATCAATAGTGAAAGTAACCCCGTTTTTAGATCAATCCAAAACGTTATTACAATACCTAAGATCATAAACGCCAATTCTGCATAAGTACCTGTGTTTATTCTTGTTATCCTACCGATAAAATTAAACCGGAAGTTAAACAAAGAAGATAAGAGTATGCCAGGCTTATTAAATAAATCAATGAAACTGTGACTAATGCAACCTATTAAGAATCCCCAAGCAAATCCTGTTCCAAGAAACCCTTGTACACTACTAAGTGTACTGACATATGTCTCTCCAACTTTAGAATCTGCTCCTAGAACCCATAACAGACCTGCATCAATCAAATGACCCACCCAAGGCAATACGTAAAGCATTAGTAAGTAACCAGTGAGGATACCTTCTATTGAATGCGTAAACCCTCTGTGAGAAAATAGGCCAGATTTTCCAACTAGGCTCGTTGTCCCTTTTGAGATCATTGCCTGAGGATGGTCAATGTCAGGGGCCAACGAACCGATTTGCACCCCTAGAAAGAATGCTACTGTTGGCTCTGCAACTCCATAATGGACGCTCAAAGCAGCAAAAGCAGCCCCATATGCTATATGTGTGTGACCTAGCATACGGTATCACTCCCCAAAGAGGTTGAAACGAGAGTACTCATATCATGCCCTCCTTGAATGTTTGTCTAAATTATATAGCAGCCAATAACCTTTGTCAACTATACATCTTTTCCCTTTTTCTTATATCGAGTCTGACGTTTCCTACGATTTTTATCGTAACGTTCCATGCGTTCTTCAACTGCTTTAAGCCGTTTATATTCTGATTCAGGGATAACTACTGTATTTTCGACTTTTTCTGCATTCATGCTATACGTTCCCCCTTTTTATCAGCGTACAAACTGCGAATTGCGTCTTTATGCTTTGTGGTTGAACCAAATCCACCTTCACCACGGTCTGAATCAGATAAATCATCAACTAGTTCATAACCAAAATCATATCCTACTAGCTCATGGAAAATAATTTGTGCAACACTTTCGCCTACATCAATGAGTTTGTCCTGATCTGTTGGATTATGCACAGTACAGAACAATTCACCACGATAACCATTGTCAATGACGGCTTCAATTACAAGCATATCACGAGTATAATAAGTCGAAGACCGTTTGTCTACATTGTACCAATAGAAGGGAGGAATTTCGATAGCAATTGAGGTCTGAATATTTGCCTTCCCACGAGCTGGAATGATCACAGGATGTGTAACGAATAGATCTAGACCTGCATCACCAGCATGCTTTCTGAATAGGACCGCTTTGTTCGGGTCTTTGATCAGGCCCTGTGAATAGCCACTAATCAATTCTTCAATTTCATCAGCACTGTGACCAAACAATGGGTGATCTTCCAGTAATTTGATTTTGACTTTCTTTTCTACAGAACGACTGGAAAGGAGAAAACGACAAAAATCAACATTCACATGTTCTTGTTTTGCATAAGGGGCAGGACGGAATTCACTTGCCCAAATGATATCTAGAATAGGTTTTGTTTGATGATTATATGACTCTAAGCGACGATGAACAGATTGCCATCCGTCACCTTCGTCTCGTTGACGAGCAGCTAATCGTTCAAGACAAATATTATGTGGTACGTCCACATGAACAAACCGAATTTCAAAGTCTTTGAACTCTTCGACAAACCAATAAAGTTGGTCAACATGTCGTGGCATTCCGTCAAGAATTACATCAGTTTGCACTTCACGAATCGCTTTCGCCACTTCTACCCGTACTGATTCCTCAGGACCCAATTCGCCCCTATTAAGACGATTGTCTTTAGTGACTTCACGTGCAATATCGCCAGATGAAATGTATGTCATACCTAGCAAAGCAGCAGCATCTGTTCCCAAAGTAGTCTTGCCGCACCCAGGTCTTCCAATAAGTGAAATTATCCGTTTTTTAGCCGTCATTTATGTTGATTCCCCTTTACAATTTGAGAGTTAATTCTTTCAATTTTGCGATTTGTCCTTCATTACCGCCAACCATAAGACGCGTTTTTAATTCTGTGACCAATTGTTGTGTGCCAGCATCCAAGTTCGTCCCATTTACAGACTGCAAGGAATTGATTAATGCTTGTACACTTTGGTCTGGTTTTGATTCACCTAACCGAATTGCTTCTTCTGCAACCGAAATAATTTGTCTCAAGATGGCTTCTTGTCCACCGCTTGGTCCTTGTGCTTGCGTTTGTTGTCTTGCGGGTGGCCTTTGTTGTTGAGAACGCTGCTGAGATTGTGCGGGTGGCCTTTGTTGTTGAGTTCGTTGTTGTGATTGTGTGGACGATCTCTGTTGTTGAGTCCGTTGCGGTTGAGCAGTAAGATCTGGTGCTGGTTGTTTCGGTTTTTCTTGAGCTGGTGCAATTGATATGGCAGGAGTTGGTGTCGCTTGTGGTCTAATCTGTACTGCAGGTGCAGGAGTTGATGTAGACGCAGACGCAGACGTTACTACTGTTTCATGGACATTAACAGCGCCAGCAACTGGTTGTATTTTAACCTGCTCCGCTTTCGGTGCTGGTTCCGGTGCTGGCGGAGCTGGTGCTGGAGCTGGCGGCACTGGTGGAGCTGGTGCTGTTAAATCAGGAACCTCTTCACTCGACTCAAAATCTTGCACCAGAGTTTTCTCCGGTGCAGGATTGATTGGAGCCTGAGACGAAAGGGGAGCAGGTACAGGAACCGAATCTGGAGCAGAAGGATTATATCCCATCAAATCAACAGATGTTTTAGCAGATGTATCAAATTCATCCTCGTCCCATTCTGGCATTTTAAATTCCTCCTCTAATGATAATTTCAGAATCTTTTGCCCCTGTACCAATCATGCCAACTGATACTCCAGTTTCGGCTTCCACTTTGTAAATAAAATCCTTGACTTTATCAGAAAGTTGGTCGAATTCAGTAGCACCTTCTGCATTAATATCCAAGTATTGAGCAAAATTCAAAGCGATTGTTGTAGGAGCACATGTTCCAACCATAGAACGCAAACGACTCCAACTAGGCGTAAATACACGGCGCAAACGTTGAGTCACAGTTGTGAGTTCTTTGCCAGAAAAATGACCAGCTGGTGCACCTGACATACGTTCGATTTCTTCCCAAGTAAGTTCTTGAGCATCTGCATAAGGACCGGAAAAACCAATTTGTTTTCCATCTTCAAACACGTTGCCGACACGGATAGGGTATGTCCGAATAGTTGCAATAACATTGTTAATAAACGTGTGCGGAATACCCGCATCTGCAAGTCCTTGTAAAGGAGTAGTTTGACGTGACGTACATTCTGGGTAAGAAAGACCATGGTTCACATCAAGGTCATAACCTTGCGGCATTTCCAAAATACCACGTCCACCGTTTTTAAGAATATTGATCATGTCATGTGTCATTCCATCGTCAACAAATTGCTTGAGTTCTGGATGATCCTTTGCCAAGATCACTCGTTCATCACGCATGACTTTGTCTGCCAAAGCATGGCCACAACCTTTTGTTGTAGAACCGATGCGTTTCAATGATGCTGCTTCCGATGCCCGATGGCGTTCCTCAATGATCATTGCTCGTGGATGGATACGTAGACGAGATTTTGCATTGTAATGCTTGTACTTTTCAAGTTCAGCTAAAAGCGTTTCTGGAGTAATAGCTGCACCAGCCGAGATGTAGATTGTTGATTTTCCGTCCACAACCGATTGACTGAGATGCTGAACCATTACTGCCTCACCGCTATCGGATACCCATGTGTGTCCAGCATTCGTCATAAAGTTGTTTACTGAAAAATCATAATTATTACGTAATGCTAGGTATCCTGCAAACTTTCCCTTGCCGCACGAACCAGCCATACCATCATAAATAATGTCTAACATGTGTATCCCCCTCAATTAAGATAGATTAATTATACAACAAATACGTATAACCAGACAATAAAAAAGAGATGCCTTTGGGTCACCATGTCGGTGTTCATGAAGTACTTTTTGAAAAATCAACATAATAAAGTAAATGTCTACCTGAATCCTTTGCGTGCCGCACTTCCTCAGAATTTTTAATGCCAACAGTGTTTTTTGATGTGAAGTTATAACCGCGTTTTTCAAGCAATTTATTATCTACTGCTTGTTTTGCTTGAGAAGCCCATTGTCCACTCAAAGTCCATCCTTTTTCCCAAGCAATTGCCTTAATCATTCCAATAGTTTCTGGTGCAAAAAGCTCTTGCATAATAAGTTGTTCTGCATGGGTGGAATAGATACGAAACATTTCATAAACAATGTGAACTTCTTTTTCAGGTTGCTGACGGAGCCATTCACATAATTCTTGTTGATCAAGGACTGCTCGATATGACAAAGAGAATCCATAATCATCTGATGTACATACTCCAGTTCTCATACCTGGGTCTAACGCGATGAATTTCAAAATACTTCAACCCCATTTTCTAATGATCTTGACATATAGCTCCTGCTAGAATAATATATGTCAGAAATTTAGTGAAAAGGATAATATAGTGGCCTTTAGGTAAAATTGATTAGAGTCAATATTTCATTTGATCTACTCCAATTATACTTGGATAGCCACTAATTCGTCAACATAGCAAAGACCCTGTCACTAAATGTGACAGGGTCCATTGGTATTTACTAGTTGGTCCGGAAACTGTCTCCAATTTCCATCCACGAACCGTCAATTATTATTCTGACAGTTTCAGTTTCTGACCAACCATTATTCCAATTTGCTTTAAAGATGAAATCATATTCCCCATCAACTAGTCTATCTCTCAAATCTTGTTTCCAGAGAGTGTTAGTCCAATCATCGTTACTATTTAATGTCTCAATAAGTGTTTCTTCTACATGAGTATCAGATACACGTACCATAGAAACATCAAGAGTTTGAACTTGGACACTAGATGCTGGAGGATCAGCAATATCAGTGAATGTTGAACTTAACACAAATGCCTCTTCTTTCCAAAATGTGTTTAGAGTTCGTGTTTTGGTTGGATAAGCTTTATTCCACTTACCAAGGTTTTCCAAGAATTTCTCAGTATGTGTTACAGTTGGTGTTAGACTAAGGTCAAATACTGGCAGCACCATAGTGGCTTGGTCAAAGGACCCATGTGGGTCAGTCACTAATTGACGAATAGTCCAACTTCCAGTTTGTAACACTCTGTGTGAGACATCTGCACCATTTAAAATGGTTTGCACACCTGTTGGCGATGTGATAGTGTACACAATTGTGAGTTTATCTGCATCAAGTGGGTCAGGGTCAGTTGCTGTAGAAGTAATCAACAATGTGTCTCCTTCATATACCACATCTGGTTTGACTTCAAATCCAGCCACCGGAGGCCTATTAGTAATAAATTCAATATACTCATAATGGCCTTCGTTACCAGCATTATCGAAGTCTATTACTGTCAAACGGTATGTGCGCCCAACTACCAAATTTCCAACTCGATAAGAAGTTGTTCCATTAGGGATTTGGATACTATATTCTGTAGTGCCGTCATTATTCAAGTCAATCCAAGTGATTCCAGACGCATCTATTTGTTGCATGTAAAAAATACGTCTATTATGACCTGATGATGGGTCAGGGTCACTAAAAGCATTGAAATTGACTGTTACTGCATTTGGTTCCACTTCTAACACTTCTTCAACATCAAGTGGTTTGACGGAATCTACAAAGAAGTAACCAATATCTGAAAATTCTCCCCAAGACATTCCATCATTTGATCTTGCTTTCCAATAATATAAGCCTTGGTTGAGATCTTCATCCATTGCATAAGAGCAAGCTCCACCACAAGCAATTGGGAAATATGTGGCTGTTTTTGTGATCTCGTTACCAGTAGCTACTTCATGAAAAACCATTTCGACTTGACGTATTTGTATTGGTGTTTCAGCATCAGTGACATTTACATTAAATGTTGGTCGTACCAGCCTAGTGTAAACTGGTGTACCAGCAGTTGCTCCATTAAGATTGGCTAGTGTGGTGGTTGGAGGAGTGTTTATTTTGAAAAACTCTTCATTACTCACATTAGACCAAGCACCTTTGGAATAAACTTGCCCTTGTACAGAAGTCGTTCTACCTGCTGGAAACTTATCTGGAGAAATCTCATATGACAGATCATCTCCATCAAGTTCGACCATAAAATCGAAGATGCCTAGATCAGCATTTTTAAATACTAATCTATATCTTTCTTGTGGATCATTTTCAGGATCACTATAAGTCCAGACAATAGTTGGTGAATTTGAGTAAATAGCTGGATTTGCTAGTGTTCCTTTTGGACTTGTAATTACCATAGTTGGCGGATGCTGATTGACTGGTGGCAAAGCGTCTTTGTAGACACGTGTTTCTTCCCAATACGACCACACACCATACAAGTCTTTTACTTGTTCTTGAATAATCAACTCAACCCCTGGCCTGTTATACAAAGCTCTTTTGCCAGTCGTCCATGCAGTCTCATCTGCATACCTTGTCCGAAATAATTTTTCATCTAAGCGGTCCGGGATATCTGGGTCATATGACTGATCATGTGTGTCATAATCTAAAGCTTCACCAGCAGCATAAACCATTCCAGTAAACCGAACATCTGGTATTGCAATTGGTCTACGATGCACATACAATTCTTTAGTAACAGGCTCAGACCATTTTGAATAAGCTGGATTGTTTGGATTGTCACTCGCTTTATACGTAATAGTATAAAGTCCAGGCTTATCTAATGAAAGAATTGGACTTGCAAAAGTTTGACCATGAACTGAACTTACACCAAGAGAATTAGCAAAATATGTTGCATCATGAATGTAAGTCCAAGCCTCAGCATCTTTAGGGTCCATTTCTACATCGTTAAACAGTATATCGTACTTTATAGGTTCATTAATCAAAGCTATTCCTGCTAATTCTACAGGGAATGAATCTCCATAATTAGTACGTTTTACTGCGCTAAATGTCGCTTGTTGTTGACCTAAAGATAACAAACCAGCAGAACCTTCTGGATATGTGCCGTCAGTTGCAGTCAAGACTTGAGCATTATTGATGAAAACAGAAATTGTATCACCTAATGCACTAATTCTTATCATATAAGGAATTCCTACTGCACGTGCATAAACAGTATCTGACAATTTTGTTTTAACACCATTCACAACTTTGTACAATGTAATTGTGTTGTTTACCCACTCCATAGAATAAAAATTCTTTTCATCTTGAATCCGAATACCTGCTCCGACCACACCAGAATTGACTGCACTATTAACTGCTAAGTTAAAGTCTAATAATTGGTTTTTCATGTTCGTGGTTGGATCATAAAACAATCCACCCCATGTTTCTGAATTGACTCGAACTGTGTTATCATCCACTAAGATTGGAAAATCACCATTTGGTTCTCCTTTAAAAGGAATAACAATATTTTGAGCATAATAATTTACAGTGCTAGGGTGGATACCAGTAACTTCGCTAGCCATTACAAATATTGAGCCATCAGGAGTTACCTTTGTGCTATCAGAAAAACGAAATTCTCCGACTGATATATACATCCTGCTTGGGTCTTGATTAATAGCTGGCTCGTACCGAAAATTTGTGTTATTTTCATTGCCTATTAACACTCTATTTTGGTTCATAGCTGAGATTGATAGTATCTTGTTCGTATATAACACATTTGTACTACCAGTGTTTGTGGAACGTCTCCAGAGTACACCAGAAATGGCCTGTGCAAAATGTCCATTAGGCTGAGCAAATACTGGTGCCCTATAGAGAGTTGGTAACTCATTAGCAGCATAAGGCTGGCCTGGAACATATACTAATGGATCTGGATCTGCATTGTCTCTTGCAAAAGTTTCAAACAGCACTTGTGGGTTTCTAGTATCAAATTCCAAAACTGTACCATCTTCATAGATAACAGACCTGAAAGGTGTAGAAATCACTCGATTTTTGTTTCCAATCGATGTTGCCAATTCGTCCCATTCAAAACTGTCGATACCTCCAGATGGTTTTAATAATGTAGACACTACACCAGTTGTAGCATTAAGCATTGCAACTCCGTTTTGAGTCGTATATCCAAAGTTGCCTGAGTGCCACCTACGATAAGTAGCATAAACACGAGTCTTGTCTTCCGAAACTGTCAGTTTTGAAAAATGGGCTGGATTCCAAGCAGTAAAACCACGAACATTTCCATCTACAGTATAAGACTGAAACATTGAAGTCCTGTTGTTGCCATCCATTCCATTATTTACTACTGTATTTATGACAATCGTTGGTCCTCCTGTTGAGTCGAGTATCAAGTCAGCCAAATCATAGGATTCCCATATGTCCTCATTAGACCGAATGACTTTATCCCATATAATAGAGCGATAAGCTAAGGAGTATCTAGAAACATGGGACCTATTTCTAATATCCCAACTGCTTTTACCATTACTATATACATAAATGATATACAAGTCGCGTCCGTCTTCTGAAAATTCAATATCTCTCACGTTATTAAAATGCTCAGAACCACCAGGCAAAGTATTGGTAATATTCAAATATTCTTCTACAACAGCACCTGTAGTAACATCATAAAGCCTCAGAGCGCTACCACGAATACCAGCTCTATCGGATTCCATGAAGTATGCATAATTGACATTGGTAGGGTGTGGCTTGATATAATAGCCCTTTATGATACTGCCATGATGTGTATAGGAACCTAGTACACTGCCTGTCCAAGCATCACGAATAGTAAATATCCAATCTTTGTTTTCTGGGCTACGACCATCAGTATAAGTATAATAGTGGCCTACTTGTTCAAGTGTTCTTACCTTATACCCTGCATAAATTTTATCAATTCGGCCTACCCAAGGGGTCATAGGCTCCAAATTGTTTGCCAAATTATAATTAGCATTAAAATCTGCATCAATGGCATTTCGTGTTGTTAGTGATGTGCTTGTAGGTTTCCAACCAATTTTACCTTCATCACCACCAACATATGGAGCTTTTAAAGACCATGAACGCCAAATAGAGTCTGGAGTATAATTGGTAATTGGCGGTGTACTATTTTCTCCTTGGTCAGGTTGCAAGATCACACCATATGCATCATAATCAACTATTGGAGCCATATTGATAATAGTTGTTGTGGCTGGAGTAGGTGATGTGGCAGAAAGACCATAATTTTCCCAAGCTGTTACTCGGTATTGTCTTTTGCCTACAGTAGTATATGTTGCATAATGGGTGTCTTTATTTGCACCATCATATAACACTGTCCATGCAGCTGACTCAAAACGTTCTTCAATCACGATTCGATTAATTATATCGCCATCTGGACTTTGAGCATCAATGTAGATAGGGATTTGTGCATTTCGCACACCTTCTTCTTGAGAAGTGATTGTTACTGATGGTGCTTCATCTGGAACAACTTCTAATTGCCAAGTAGCCCATTCACTTACACGACCAGCAGAATCATATACTCGTCCTTCAAGATCATAAAATCCAAGTGTCGATGGAGCACGGTCTGGCCAACCTGAAATCCAAGTGCTATCTTCACGTTTTTTATAACGTGTTTCTGACTTAGTCCAATCGATAGTGATACCTCTGCTTGCTAGTGGTGTATAAGAGTTATCTAGATTATGCAAAGAAGGAAATGGCCGATCTTGAATCCATCTGCTAATACCAGAAATAACAGCTATTGGCTTAGGGTCATTAACAAATAAATAAGTTGTTTTTTCTTCGGTATAACCATGCCTGTCTGTGCCTGTAAAAGTCGCAGCATAAGTGCCTGGCACTGTAAACGTCATGTCTCCAAAAGCCCATTCACTTGGGTCAAGATTTTTGTCGTCAAGATTTGGTGAAAATGTCCAATTAAATTCCTCTGCGTTTATAGAATTATTATCAAGTCTGGACTGTTCACCTGTGAAAATAGTATTTGGTACAAATCCAATATCTACTTTAATTGGAAATTTTGGTTCGGGTGTAGGCTCTGGTTCTCCAGGATCTGGTGTAGGGGTCGGAGTTGGAGCACCTGATTTAGATACTGTAGTTGTACACTCAACTGTTTCAGTTTGAGATGTTCCATCCACAAAATTAACGACTGCTGTCAACACAAATACTTGTGTATAACTCTCTACTCCTGATAATTTTTCTTTAGGGATATTGAAATTAAAAATATGACTCACAGAAGCTGATGTTTGAGAGATGGCTTGAGTAGCAGCTTGACTGCCATCTGCTAGTTTTCCAGATAATGACCAATTTTTAATTGTTGCTGACCCTTGGTTTTTCAAAGTAGCATTCAAAGTGGTGTTAACTGAAATATCTCTATCTGCAAAAGTCACTGTGCTTGGATTTGCTGTACAAGAACACTCAAGATAAGGTGTGCTTGGAGCATTTACTTCTTCAAGAGTAACTCGTAATTCTGCTTGATAAAAATATGTTTTGGCTGCCCAATTTGTAGCAGTAGCCATATCATAACGGAGTGTGGTCCCATTAATAATACCGTTCCCGTTGCTAGCTACTGTATGGGTAGCTACTGACAATTGCCCATTTCCGTCACTGCCCTTACCAAAGCGTATAACTTTATGGTCAGAGCCTTGTGGAGTTGCAGCCGTTATTTTAATAGAGGAAGATACTACATCACTCTTTGGGACTGACTCCATTCCGCTTGGTCCATGAAACTCATAGGATGTAGGGCCTGGGAATCCATCACTATCCACTATTGCCCAACCGTCATTGGTTCTTACAACATTGGTCGGAATTGTTTTGCCTTCATCGTCCCTTGTTGGTAGTGATCCAATACAAGATGTTGAAGTGGTTCCTGACCAACAAGCATCTCCAGTTCGTGGAGTGACACGATAAGTAGTACCTTTTACAGAAAATTGCCACGCTTTTTTATTGTTTAGTCTGTTAGCACTAAAATATGTGTTAGAAGTGAATCCGCTTTTAGTTAAGTCTACCAGTGACCCGCTAAAGGTCGGGATTGTGATTTTGTTACCAGCAATATTACCACCCATTGTTCCTTTACTATGGACTCCTGTAGCTGAATTTTGCCACACTTGGTACGACTTAATTTTATACCCTGTAGGAACAGAAATTGTGGTTGCAATATTAGAAAATGATGAATTTGGACTGAAACGTTGTCCTGCTGTGAATGATACTGGAACTGTGATAGTCTGAGTACCTGCAGCTACAGAAATTGGTGCAGAAGGAAATTCTCCCGCACCAATCAAGACAATCATCAGTATTAGTAAGGCTTTCTTAAGTGTTTTTACCATCTCTATCTTTAACCTCCGTCAGGTAGAAGCGGGATTGTGGTGTATATCCCATTCCGAACCTCTCAAGATGTATTGGGAGCGCCCCATACTCCTTAATTTGTGATTGAATAAAATCTTTGCTAACAAACTCCAAGATGTAGTTATGTCCAACATTGCCGCTCTTCGCCAGACTCAGCCCTGTTCTGTTTCGGAATAAGCCAGACTGCTCAGTTACTGTTTGGTTATCCATGTCCCCATACCAGTACTTTTGTGCAAGGACTGTTGGGCCGGAATTACCCTCTGTGTACATGTAAAAGCTTTGTGCCATATTTTGGAACTGCCCAGATTGACTCTTCAAACTTTTTCCTACCAACTTATAAGCAAAAACATACCCTTCACTTGCATTAGCCTTTCTATCCCCAATGAAGTATTCAGCACCAGCAAGGTATTGGCTGTAATAGCCCTTTGTGTCAGATGGATCAAGAACCAATAATTGGTCAATTGTCACTTGATAACCATCATCAATTTTCACTGTATGTGGGAATTTGACCAAATCATCTTGACCAAACATTGTGATGAAGTTGTGTTTGTGCCAAGCAACTTCAGCCGCTGTTGCTGCACCTTTATCAACTTCTAATGTTTTGCCATTAGAAATGTCAATTAAACGATTAATGATTACAGCAACTTGTGCTCTTGTTGTAGTGCTTTTTGCATCAATAGTTGATGCATCATTTCCTGTACGTGACAAAAGTCCTGCATGTACTGCACGAAACATCAATTCTTCTGATGTAAGTTTTTTGCTTCGGTATTGAGGAAATGCACCACGCACTGCAATTTTCGCAATTTCTTCTCGTGTGGCTGGTTTATTAATATCACCTGCAAAGTCTCCAGCCACAAGAATGTTAGCTTCAGTTAAAGCTGTTTGGAATCCGGAATACCATTTGTCACCTTTAGCACCCTCTTCTAACCCAAAAGTCAAAGTCATTGCTTTAACAAGTTCTGCACGTGTGATTTGGCCTCCAGGCTTAAATGACCCATCTGCATAACCATTGAGAATACCCGCACCCGCTGCTGTTTCAATTGCGCCTTTACCCCAATGGCTGGATATATCAGTAAATTTTGTGCTTGCTGCCGCTCCAGTAGTGAATGGTACAGAGACCACCATAGCCGCCAGCAAAGTAATAGATGCCAATGTCCGTTTCATTTTAATGATCGCCTCCGTAATTCAATTTAATATAATTATATACGTAAACCATTCAATTTGTCAATCAGGCCATTTTGTGCTAACCACTGATTGCACAACAGTATACTGACGTTCTTCTCCATCTTTGTATGCAACTTTTACTGTCACTGCTAAAGACAAATCTTCTACAAACTGAATGGCATTTTGTGCAGGGAGCATTATAGTAAGCCCATTAGACGGAATAACGTTGTAAATGTTAATTAAATCTTCTGTAGCTCTTCCTTGTGGGTTAACTGCAGGATCATTTATGTCTTGTATTTGCCATGCCAATATAGTGTGAGAATAAGCACCAAAATTTTTCATAAGCATTTCTTCTAATTTTCGAGCTGCTCTTTGTTCATGAATATAAGGAGTTCCCCATCCATCAACATCCAATTCTAAGACTGCAGTTTCAGCAGCTTTTCGCACTATTTCTCTATGCCTGTCATAATCAGTTGTTGCGTCGGCCACATTCCGTAAAGCCAAGGTCGCTAATAGCACAATCATGATTGTCACAATCATGCCAATAGGTGTAATATCGCCTCTTTGGTTCATGGACATCCAGCATACCCCCACGGCGGGTTATTGTCTAATTTATAAGTCGGTACTTGTGAAATTCCCCATTTAAAAGCTACTCGTTCATCAGTACCTGGAACTTTACCAGCAAGCCCAACCATCTGCATTGCTTTATGCCACAATGGTATGGATGGATATCTGAGTTCTAAATAAACAGGCTCTTTGTAACAGGCGACACTGTAAGTAAGACTAGCATCACCACTCAAACCTTCTGGTCTATCATAAATTTGCAATAAAGTACCTGAAAACCCCGATTTTTTAGCCATAGTATATATTCTATCTATTGTTTCAGAAGAATAACGAACTCCACCAGCATACAATGGTCCATTTGGATCTTGGTGCAATACTAGTCCACCAGAAGTTTCACTAATCGAAATAGCATTATCAAGCAATGTATTTAGTCTTGCTTCTTGTACTTCCGCTGAAATCACTGCAACACTAATAGTTGTTACAAGTGTAATAACAAACGTCCAAAAAACGCCTTGCGCACTGATCTGCATTAAAATCACCTCATGATATAGATTGAGGGACCATCAGTTAAGAGGTCCCCCAGAAATCACATTATTTTACTACACAAACCAATTCAGCTGATGGGGTAGGTCCTTCATCTAGATCTAAGACTGGTTCAGTAGCTGCTACTCGTCCGTCAATAGTTATTTGAGGTATTTTACCTGCTGACATTAGTATGCCTTGCGGATACCAAGGCCGTACGTCAAGTGCCTCGTAACCAAAAGGACAATATAATGTCTCTTTATTGAGGGAATCAACGGATTTATTCATTGATCTGTAAACAGCACTTGCGGCCACAGAACCCGCTACAATCATGATTACCAATCCTAAAAGGAGCCAACCCATTTTCTCGATACTCAATTGTCCGTATTGGTTGTTCCTCATAGCAACCCCTCTTACAATCCGCCGTCATTAACCACACAAACAAGTTCCGCAGTTACTGGTAGATCTTCATCTAAATCAACAAATGGAGAATTTGCAATGACTACATGTGTAGAAGTCCCAAGAGTTCCAGCTGCAGGTACACCACTCGTTACAGGCAATCCGTCAGGCAACCAAGGTCTAACATCGACTGCTGCTGAATTTGGAGGGCATGACAGAGTAGGCTTACCAGATACTGTAGTTATGTCATTACTTTTGCTATTGACTACACCCATGACTACAGCTCCCACAATGATTACGAGAAGAATGACTACTAACAGCCAACCGAGAGCTTCAATTGAAAGTTTACCTTTTTGATTCATTTTAAACATCATGCATACACCCCACGTTTAGTTTTAGTCTGGAATACCATCATCATTATTATCTTCAACACAAATGTACCAATTTCCACCAGGCACTCTAGCAGAATATGCACCATCACCAGAGTTCATGTGAGACGATGGTCGTGTGGCTAATTGTGAACCGACTCCATTACCAAGTGAAATTTCATAAGTGTTTCCACCCACATGCTGCTGAACAGCTGCTGGCAATGTATAAACTGGACAAGAAAGACTAAATACTGAATATGATTTTGTGCTAGCTTCTTCTGATGCTTTACCTAGATGATTAAAAATGCGCGGGAGAAACACCGAAGATGCAATAGCGACCACCACTAACGCAAGTAATAGCCATCCCATGGTCTCCGTTGAGACGTTTCCCCTCTGACTTCGAAGGATTCTCAACATTACCGCCTCCTACAGCAACTGCAAAATCTGGTTTATGAATGGTACCATAATAAGAATTAGTGAGCCTACATATGGCAACAATACTATAAACCCTTGTATCACTGGTTTTTTATTGATGCGCTCTTCTTCAATTTGTTGAATATGAGCATTGATCCGATTTGAGTGAAAGTCAAAATAGTTCATGGTCTCTTCAGGATTTTTATCGGTAAGGTTTCGTAGTATTCGACCCAGGACCATAATTTCATCCATTTTAAATTTGTTTTCCATTTCTTTGATGTATTTTTCAGAATCAATACCCCAATTATTAGAAATAGCTGACAAATATGGAGCCAAAATCCTGACTGAACCCACTGCAAAATTGAGAGATGCATAAGTATTTCTGCTATGTTTTAGAAACACTTGAAATGTTTCTAAAAACACAGGCACTTCCATCATAATCTTGATTTCTTGACTTTGTTTAATGCTGCTAATAAGTATTCGTGGAAGGAGAATGATTATTGGTACCATAATAACGAACAAGGTAGCTAACACTGGACTTGTCCAAACCAACATCAATGAAAGCAAAAAACTGATTACTATCCCCATTACTTGTGCTGTAACTATATCTCTTGGTTGTAAAACAATGGGATAAAGCAATTGAGAATAAGGCTTATGAATAAATGATAACTCGACTCGTCTTTCTATGTCAATTATATTAGACAAAGTCTTTATGAAATTTACTATTCCGTTGTGTCCATAGACTCGTTTTTCATAATAACTACGTAACATCGTAGGTGTTCCTCCTTTGGATGAGGCGTATCGAAAGGTATGTAGCCAAATCGATTATGATCATTGTATTGATCATTGAAACACCAAAACTTGTAGTAAACATCATTTTGTAAAAGTCTGGTGAAATGAACCCAGCTAAAACTAATACCACTGGTTGAGACAACATCCCAACATATAAAGAAGAAACAGTGTAAGAAGATGATGATTTTTTCTTGTCCAAATGTCCCATTGAATTCCTAATTCTTTTCATTAAATCCCTTGAGGCTTGAGAAATATCTCCTCCACCATAGTAACTGGCTTGAATGAGAGAACCAAAAGCTCTTGCCCATCTGTTTTGAGTAGACGCATAAAACACTTCAAGTGCAGTATCTATGGTTTCTCCAGCTTCTAATGTATTGGCCAATAATTGTGCAGGAACTCGTAATGAACTGTCAATTTCATTTACCATGTCAGTAAGAGTATGACCAATATTTCCATAATCACGAAAGTGTGTAACAAAAGCTTCTAACAAATGAATAAAATCTTCGTCATAGCCTTTCAACACTTTATTAAACTGTTCTACTTTAGGATGCCATGCAATTGCTGTTACTGATATAAACACTAATATAAATGTGATAAAACTACCAAAAAACATTCCAACAATAGTGGCTATGATCAATGACACTCCTGTGCTTCTAATCACAAATACAGACCAATGATGTTTATATTCGATTTGTGTTAGCACAGATTTTGCTTTTTGGAAAAGCAATAAGTGAGCTTTGGCATCCCAAGCATTTATTTCACCATAAGCTGTGTGTTGGCTGAATGCTTGAGCAGTGATCATAGCTTTGTAAATGATGATAATAGCCACTAATGCAAGAACGATCCAAACAATGACCACAATTATTCCTCCTTACATCAGGCCAAAACGCCGGAGGTCAGATTCTGAATATCCACGCTGTCTCACGCGTTCAATAAATGAGCCATGCAATATTGGATCAAGTTTGCGCTCTGGATTGATTATGAGCCTGCCCGTCTTATCCAGTTTAGCTACATTCAAGATGTTTGGTTTAGACGTTTCATAATCATATGAGACAAGACTTACTTTTGTGATTTGACGTTGAATGGAATCACCATTATCTTTGTTAGTGACCATGCTTTGTTGAATGTACACATCAACTGTTTCAGCAATCTCAGTCTCCATCATTTTTTGATCACGTTTGATCTCTGCATCCTCGGAATACATAGACATTAGTGATGAAAACATAGAACGTTCATCAAAACTGTGCAATGTATTAAGACCTCCAGGGTGGCCCCGTCTGTTGGCATCTAGCATTTGCCTAACTTCTCGCCCAAGAGATTCACCAACAATAATTTTATCTGGAGAATAACGCATAATCCCTTCTAAAATTCTTGAAAGTGTGCGTCCAATCTGCTCAACTTCCTCAAATTCAACTATGTCTTTTTGTATACCAATACTACGGAAGTATTCAACCAAATGCAATTCCTTAACCCGTTCTGCAGTAACAACACGACATTTGTCTGGTAAAAGTTGTGTTAGCATCCAACGTAAAGTATGCGTTTTTCCTGAATTTGTTTTTCCTCCAATGACCGTTGTCCAATCAACAGCCAAAATGAATCGCAATAATTCAACTAATTCAGGAGTGACTGTCCCATTAGCCAACATAGCCTCTGTGGTTGGAGGAATGACATTATGTTTACGTAAAACAAATCCATTCTCTGCTTCTGGTTCAATAGATGCCGTCAAACGTGACCCATCATACAGCTTGCATCTGATATGTGGACTTGCATAATTAATATCAGTACCAGCATGGACCGTGAGTCTTTTTATCAAATTGAATACTTCCATTGAATTACGAAACCGAATATCTGTTTTTTGTGATTCACCTGCAATAGAAACGCGTACATCATCATATCTATTAACACGAATTTCTTCTACAGTAGGGTCTGCCCACAAAGGGGCCAATATGTCTAGTCCAAACATATTATCTACTAATTGGCCAATAACACTTTGTTTAGGCATGCCGCCAATATTATGTCCTTTTAATGATTTATATAACAAAAATTTCACATATTCTACTGCTCGTTTGTCACCAGCTTTTGCACGTTGTAGCATGCTGTTATGGTAACGTCTGATTTTTGGGTGAGGATTATATGTTGATATAAACCCTGTAGCAATATCTCGTGCTTCTTGATAAGGGATTAATCCGCCATACAAGATGTCTTTTTCTTCATCTAGTAAGTTTTCTACTAAACGTTGATTTTGTTTTAGCAAGTTTAACATAGTAGATTAACCCCCTAACATTTGAACAAACCAATTTTTCTTTGCTTTAGGCTTCTCTTTTTTGATATATGAGTATAATGTGGATAAAACTTCTCGAAATTGTTTAGTTTGTTCTGTTTGTGTCCCGCCGCTAAACAAAGCTTTTCGCTTTATCATACTTTCCATTACTGCTGTGCCCATATTAGGTATTACACCAATATTGTACAAGCCAACATGTGAAGATACCTTTGCACTAGTATAAAGCGGGTTTGGATAAAACTCATTTATCATAGTAACCATATTGTTGATGCTGATACCAAAAGATTTTAACAATTGTCGCACATTAGGCCAACCATGCAAAAAACTCGAAATATCTTTATCTACAATATTAACTGTTAAATCACAATTTTGTAAAGCCACTACATTTGGAATACTATATAACGAAGAACCAATATCTAAGATTATATATTTATATTCTTCTCGAAGTGCTGTGATCAATGACTCAATAAATGTGTCGTCTATCTTATGAAATAAAGAACGATCTTCAATGCCAGAAAGCACATGAAGATTTGGATGTTCTGGATATACATAAGTAGAAGCTGACAACACTGTAGGATCTATTACTCCACCATTAGTTGTTGGTATAAGCACATCAAATGTATTAGTGTCTGTTTTGATAATATGAGGAAGAGTTGGATTGTCAGCACCAATACCTACATAAATGATCTTGTTACTAATGTCACCTTGAGCCAACATAAGCGCCAAATTTTGAGATATAGTGGTTTTAAGGTTACGTGGGTTAATGCTCCAAACACCAATAACTTGTACAGCATCGATTTGTGGTGGAGTGTCATGCATAGAACGCTCATAAATGATATAAGCATTTCTAAAAACTTCACGCAATTCTTCCATTGAAACTGATTGATCAAGAACTTTTACTGAACGTTGGTCAACATCAATTTGTGCAGAATCTGTTGCAAAAACAATATAGTTATAAGGATTTGCATAAGATTTGAACAATTTTTCATAATTGATTGTATTATCAAAATCATCAGTAATAATGACCAATTTAAATTGTCTATCTATAAGATGTCGAACCAATTCGCTTTGATCTGAAACATATTGATAAGTAGCATCTGCATATTCTGTTTCAGCAAGACTGGCTACACATTCACGCAAATACTGAGCTGTACTAGCGACTACAATCTTCATCTGTTAAATTCCTCCTATCCGTTAATCGCTAGACGCAATGAACCATCATCATCATGTTTGATTATTTGCGCTGCTTGTTCAGGTGTCACCCAAATAATTGCATATTCTGGAATAAAGATATTAGCAGTTGTTTGTACTTGAGTAGTGGTTCCTGCTCCTGCAACTGGTGCGGGTCCAGGCAATTGACCATTGTTAGTAGAAGTATAATATTCAGCTTGTTCTACACCTTTTCTATCAAGCAATTGATCATTGACTACTGCAAAAACTTCTGCTTGAAGAGCAATATCAACAACATTATACTTACTACCTTCTACTATTTCAAGAAGAGGAATTTTGGCCCTAATAGTAAGTGAATCTCCATCTTTTAATTTACCTGCTACTGCACCAAGTGGTGTCAAGTTTACTGCAATTCGTTGCAATCCTTCATGAGGAGCAGTAGTAGATATACGGTCGTTTAAGACATATTCGCCAGCTTTCATATTAGTTATAGCATATGTACCAATTACTTTGTCCAGTGTACCAATTGTACCTTCGATCAAGTCCTTTGGTTCCAATTGCACAACTGTAATATGTTTAGCTTCAATAGACTGTCCTCTGTTTACTGGTGCCACTAATTTTACACCTTGAGTCAAAATGACTTCTGAATCCGTTTTTGAAGATTGATAATATTCATAGCCCATATATCCAACCACACAAATAACACACAACAATGAAATTACTAGTAGTATGATTCTAAACCGTTTCATTTCAAGCCTCCTCTTTCAACGAGAGTATAAGTTCATTTATTAATGCATCAACAGTATTGCCAGCAAAATGTTGTGTAGATGCTGTTCGAACTGTAATATCGAATTTACTTATTTCAGTATCATTAATCTGACGGTTGATTTTTGTGGCAACCGTTTTAGCACCAACTAAATCAGTATTAGGCAAAACAAGTAACAATGTATCACGATCTAATTCCATGATAATGTCACTATACCTGACTGTACTTTTCAACAGTCCACTCATATCATTAAGTATATCATCTACTGGAGAGGCATACTTATTTGATAATTCTTCAATTTCATTAATGCGTATAACCACAAGAGAAAGTCCATATTGGTACCTATCAGCACGATCCATTTCTTCTCTGACAATGTTGAGGTCACGCATTAATACACCATTATTGTTTCGTCTTATAATTGGACGTCTCAGCAGCAAAAAAGAATTTTGTAAAAGAACTGTTAAAAATAATGCTACTATAATAAATACTGATGTAAATTGATTGTGAACAATTATAATAACTAAGTTTTGATCAATGAAAAATGTTAGTGTGAGTGATGCAATAATAATCGTCAGTGTTATTGCTAATAATGTACCTAGACGCTTCAAGGACTTGTCCCACCTTTCTAAGATAAAAAAAGAGGCGCACCTTATGTTAGGCCGCCCCTTTTATTAAAATTTATTACATGCCAGGCATTCCAGGCAGGCCACCTGTTGTTTGACCGCCAGACACTTGACCAGCAGCCGCTTGGCGTTCACTCTTCTCAAATGAGCCAACATTTGTCAAGGCCGAGCGACCCTCACGTGCTGGAGTACCTTCGATAAGAACGATTTTAACTGGCTTGCCAAGAAGTGCATCAGTTGCAATCAATTGACGAACATCGATGCGTGTAGTAACATCGTAGCCCAAAGCGCCAAGGAGTTGTTTCAATTTGAATTGTGCTTTTGGTAGATAAATGCGTTCAAATGTTGAACTGCCTTCGAATTGACCTTCTGCCACTTTGAATTGGCAGTTCAAATATGTGCGTGTTTCTCCGTCTTTCACATCGGTTTCTGTCTTAACGCTGGCAACGTTCATTTCATACGTACCTGCCGGAAGATTCAACCCGTAGCTATCTGGTACTGTTGAAAAATCAATATCAAAAATATCTTGTTGTTGGGACATGTGTAATTCCTCCTAATTGTTTTAATAAGATCATTATACTCAATAATACGTGCAATTGTCAAGAATTAGACACTTTAATTCTATCGAAAACAAGAGCGAGTACATCTGGCAACGTCACATCCGCCAAGTAATTACCAAGTGCGTCTGAACGATCTTTAGTGATAAGGGCTGGGTTTGGACCAGCCACAAAAATGCGTTGTTTTTCCCCAGCACGATCTTGGCCTTCTGGAATAACAATTGCATACATGTATGCAATTATATCCATCATTGGGTACAAAGACTCACGCAATTTTGGTGTTAAGTCTGGTACTGTACGAGAAGCTCCTGTGTTGGTCTTCTCTTGCGTCTCACCTAAAACAAAGACCACGTTCATTGGTAAATCACGAAATGCTCGTAGAATCCATCGCATCTTGTCTGTGTTAATACCATAGTCTGCTTGCTGTTTACCAAACCGCCCATGGTGTCTGTTAGCTGGATTGGTTTTTTCAATTGTTACCTGTGCAACAGTGTCCAAGTCTTCTTTTTGCAAAGAAGAAACAGTATCTAGAATAACAGTTTTGTATCCATGACCACCAGCTAACAAATCTTTGTGGATTTGTTCCAAATGCGTAAATGGATCTTTCCCATTTTTTGGATCATGCTTCTCGACATCAAGAACAGCACACCTACGGCCTAAAACCTTAAGAGTAAGAGTACCAGACTCAATATTGATATAAAGAGTTTCTTCCGGTGCAATCGGATACCTCGATATATCTGCGTCAGAAGCAAATCCTGTTTTACCTACACCAGGTGGCCCGTATAAGGCCATTTTCAGAAACGGTGACAGGTCTTCGCCGCTCATCACGCGTGCTTTAGACAACGTACTCATTTTCTGATGCTCCCTTCCTTGCTATTATTTAAATCCCAAAATCATTATACTTTATACTTGCCAATATATGCAAGTGAACGAGACAACCTTTTACTATAAAAAGAAGAGGTACCATGTGATAGGTACCTCTTCTTTCTTATTTTTGTTCTTCAAGCAGCAAAAATGCTTCTCGAAATTTATTATTACTACACATATCAACAATTGTGTTAATGAGTGTTGGGCCTATACCCATTTTGTGCAAGGACTCTGGAAAACAAATACCACATTGACAATTATTATAACTACTAACAAATTGTAAATAACGCATATCTGCTGCTGTACGTTCACAATCTGCTTGAATAACAGCATGTGCGGCTTCATATTGTTCTGAATCACAAAGTTGTTCAACAGTGTTTGTTGTGGTTGGATGAACACCTGACCGTTTTAATACTCTTTGAAGGAGTCCATTGGAGTGTAGTTCTACCATTGCATGAATAGAGAATGTATTTGGCATAATTTCAAAATCTCTCCTTTAAATTTTATACCAATAAGTATATCACACCAATTACATTTTGTCTATTATGGTACCTATGTGATCATTAGACTCTCGTCTATTGACTCCAATTACAAAATTACGTTCTACATATTCATCAACAGATTGTTTGTCTTCTCCTTTGAATTCCATAATACATAGTTCACGATAAGGACAATCCCAAACACAATCATTAGTAGCATTTCGATATACGTTTTTGCTTTCATCTATTAAATCCTCTGCGGCCATTTTTAATTCATTTGCAGCAGTACTTAATTCATTTGCAGTACGATATCTGTGTTTTCTATCAAAAAATTTCTTTTGCATTAACTTAAGTTGCATATCTTCATAATCGTCTGGGTCAAATCCATGCTTTACAACTGAGTCACGAAAAATATCCCAAGTTGTATCTATTGCAGCCATAGACAAACGATCACCCTTTTTAACCAATTGTGGTTCTTTAGGAGTAACCATACGAATCAAATTATATTCCATACCAACGACAGGAGCATCCATCACTTGACCTAAGGCCCAAATGTACAAACTTAATTGAGTGTCTAAATCAAGTTTGCGAACATCCATCAATTGTTTACCTGTTTTATGATCAACTAACCATATTGCACCATTACGTTCATAAGCCATATCAAGTGTAAATCTGTACATAACTGGATAACCATTATAAAACAGTCCTTCAATAGGAACTTCAAATGTGCGTTCTATTAATGGAATACCATCTAAATTCGCAAGATTTCCTTCACCAAATATTGGGTATTGTTTATCATATTCTATATATCCATCCATAACACGTTGACACAATTCAAGACGTGTGTAAGACTCACGAATATAATCATCAAGCACGTGTCCAGACAACTTTCCTGATTGTATCACATTTTGTATATCTTCACCAACAGCCAAAGCCATTGCTTTATTAGCATCTTTGCCAAGATAAAGATATTGTAATCCAGCATGAAACACGGAACCAAGGTATAAAGGACGAGGTTTAATGACAGGTTCCAGTTTACGTACATATGCATAATGCCATTTAAGACCACATCGTTTCATTGTTGTGATTTCTGAATTATGTACATAATATGCACCGTTTTCAAAGTATGCCATTATATCACTCCTTGTTATCAACTTTATGAAAATGTTTATTAAAAGTACTATAGTCAATTACTGCAGCTTGGTCTACTAGAACTCCATTTTCAAGAAACTTTACTTCATATGAACGACCTGGATAAAAATTGTTTAAGCATGGTTCATATACTTCATATATAGGTGGTTGTAGTGACTGCAGTACTGCTTGTATATGTGCGAATTGTGCTTCTATCGCTTTATTGACAGCCGCAATGTATTCTTTTTCTACTCCACGTTCTGTTATCTGTTTAGCTAATGTGTCAGCTGAAGTAGACATAAAGTATGTTATTAGTTCTTTATATTCTGATAAGTCTTTTTCCATTATAATCACCTCAATATAAATTATAACTTGTATATTCAATAATGGTCAAGCTCTTGTTTATTTAGGTGGATAAAACAAGAAAAAAGCCGAACACCTATTGAAGGTGGGCGGCTTTTTCTTCCATCCATTGGACAGCTTCTCCCAGACTATTTACTAATGGTACAGGAGGTAATGTATTAAAAAATCTTTCTCGATATTGACGAGTAACAAGTCGTTCATCCATAAGGACGATAAGACCAAAGTCTTGTTCTGTACGAATCAATCGACCTGCACCTTGACACATCAACAATGCTGCTTCTGGCACTAAGTATTGCAACAATCCATTAGTCATATTTTCTGTTGTTGCTTCTATGATTGGATCTCCAATAGAAGGAAACGGAATTGTATCAATAGCAACGCAAGAAAGAGTTTCTCCTGGAATATCAATACCAGTCCAAAATGACCTGACTGCTAACAATACAGAATGTGTATCTTGAATAAATTCTTCTTTGATAGCGGCAATGGTTCCATTGTTTTGTACCAAGACTTTGTAGGGAACTAGATCTTTGATATCTTCATATACATCTAACATTCTTTTTATGCTCGTGAACAAAATAAGGGTACGACCTTTCATTTGTTTGATCAATTCTACATATTTTCGACTCATATCAGCTCGATAATCCGGGTCTTTTTGTGGAAGCAAACTGCTTGGAACTAGCATACGAGCTTGTGTAGAATAATCAAATGGTGACTCAAACAAATGAGTTGGGGTGTCTTCTGGAAAGCCCAATTTGCTAAGTATATAATTAAAATGACCATTATAACGCAATGAAGCTGACAAAAGAACTCCGCCACGAACGTTATCATTACTCCACAAATACATATTTAACATTGGAGCAATGTAACGAAGTGTAATTCGATAAGTAATATTATCGTCTTGTTTTTCAGCAAAAGTTACAATATCAGTTCGCCCAGAATTTTGTTGTTCTACAAACTGCAAAAACCGCAACACTTTTTCTAGCAATTTCGAGATGTTTTCTTTAGGATGTTCCTCAATATAATTATTGATTCTGTCAAACATACCTTCGGGCCAATCAATGCCTTGCAAAAGTGTCTGGTCAGTCATAATTCTGTCTTTTTCACGGCCTTGACCAGCAATACGTACTGCACTGTTATTTAACATGCCAAGCCATACAGTAAGCTGGTCTTTACTCAGCATTAATGAGCTAAGCATTCCATCATTATATCTGTACAAACTTTCTAATACGAAACGAGTTTTGTTTAGATTTAATTCCATAGCCAATGTGTCTGTTGCAATTTTAACCATTTCATGACCTTCATCAATAACTAAAAACCGATCTGTACGAACTTCTTTTGATAATAAAAGAAGTGTGTGATTTGTAACAACAATGTCAGCTTCTTGAACCTCTTCTCTTAGTTTCACCCAAGGACAAGTTCCAGCCATGGGGCAAGACCTAGGACGACATAATTCAGTATCAACACTAATGTTATATTGTCCCATAACAATTTCGGCTGGATAATCATTCAAGTCACCACGAGGATTTTGTTCTAACCACGCGAACAACACTTCTGCTTCTGCACTAGCCGCTTCACTTGTGATAGCCATGCCTTCAAGTCTGTTTTTACATAAATAATTGTTGGCACCTTTATAAAGTACTGCTTTTTTGCGAATATTAAGACTTTTCATCATGTTTTCAATGTCTTTAAAATAAACTTGGTCTTGCAAAGACTTAGTTGCAGTAGATATTGTCACTTTTTGGCTGGATAACAAGGCTGGGACAATGTATGCGTTTGATTTACCTGTTCCTGTGCCAGCTTCTGCAATCATCCATGTTTTGTCATTTATGGAATCTGCAACCAATTCAGATAATTCTATTTGTGATTGTCTTAAAGTGATCTGACCGCCAGATTCAGCTGCCATTTTTTCAAAGGCTTCTTTTGGACGCCCTTTAGTTGTAGAAACACCAACGTTTTTAGCTTGTTGCAATGCTGCTGCATGAGAGTCTTTGTGACCACATGGATTTTGCCAAATATGGTGAGGAAAGTCTTGGCCATTAAAATGGAAATTTTGTTCTACGATGTCGCCTCGTGGGCCTCCACACTCTGGACATACCCAATCAACTGTAATTTCATAAACTCTTTGTTCTTGTTGCCAAGTCTCTCTATCAAAGACTTTTACTACTTGTTTCATATATTTCATCTCCTTTGTCTTTTATCATTTGATTATACCGCAAGTCACTTATTTCAACAAGTCTAAGATATCTTTTCTATCCATGACCATAGCAAAATCTTCTTTTCTTGCCTTTAGTACTTTTTCAATTTCTTCTTCAATAGTTCCTTCAATGATAAAATCATGAATAAGAACAGAGTCTTTTTGGCCCATCCTATACATTCTATCTTCTGCTTGAGTATCAAGTGCTGGATTAAATAATTTGTCAGTTCGGAAACCAACAGAAGCACGTTGCAAATTAAGAGCAACACCTCCAGCAATAGTAGATAACAATAATACTTTATGTTTTTCGTCTTCCATAAACATCACTTTATTACTATCATTTTTGCTTGACGAATTACGTCCTGAAAATTCTAAATGTGGGATGCCTGCTTTTGTTAATTCTTTTTCGAATAATTCAAAAGTACGAGTCCATTGAGAATAAATGATAACTTTTTTACCTTCTTCAGTATAGTCAGGTATCATATTAATGATCTCTGCAATTTTTGGAGAACATGTTGGAAGAGACTTATCTACCATCCAAGGACTGATCAATAATTGTCTTTCTCTAGTAGTTTGTTCAAGCATGTTAGCGACTGAGACTCCACCACGCATTTCAATTGCTGTTGCTAATTGATCATTATCATTATAACAACAAATAGCATATTGAAACGAAGACATCCGGAATTTAAAAACTTCTCTTGAAATTTCCATGTAATTGTTAGCGTGGATTTTATAAACTACATCTCCATATGCGTTAGCAATTTTTCTATACTGTTCTGGAGTAAGCTTATAAATGATTTTTGAACTTGTTGAACTTGTTACTGTAAATTTTGATATATCTTGTACAACGTTTATGGCTGACATTAAACTGATTCGTTTTTCTTTAAGAAGTTCATCATAAATCTTTTTATGCTCTTTAGAAAGAGTCAAATGTGATTTTTGATAAATTTTTGGTGGTAATTCATGTAAAACTGCTTCTTTTTCTCTGCGAATCATAATAGTAGCCAATTCTTTGCGCAATTCTGGTACTGTTTCAGGATTGGTTCTGCCTGGTTTAGAACCAAAATGGTTTTCAATCATGATACAATATTTACGAACAAAAGACCAATAATTAGAGTATTTGGATGGATATAATAAATGTAATAAGGCCCATAAATCATAAACATGATTCATCATAGGATTAGCTGTGAGAAATATCTTTCTATCTACTTGCAGTTTAGATAAAATATCAAATAAGACTGTCTTTTTGTTTTTGACCACATGAGCTTCATCAAGAATAAGTGTTGACCAACGTTGTGATAATAAATATTCCTTGTAATAAGTCGCCATACCGTAATTGATGATTTTATAATCAGCTTCTGTATTTAATCGTTTTACTTTTGTTTTTGATGTTGCACCAGCAGCAATCATCCAACTAGAATCAGTCCATTTATCTATTTCTTGACCCCATCCGTGACGTGCAGCTGTCGGGCATATTACCAATACTCCATCCTTTTTTGGATTAAGTTCAGCAACACCAATGGCTTGCAATGTTTTTCCTAAACCAGGATCATCGGCTATTAGCGTATTACCAACAGTTTGAGCAAAAGCAATACCTACACGCTGATAATCACGTAGCTTACTAGCAAAAGAAAGATTGTCAATATCAGCGTCTCCACGCGAAATTACTGCAGCTACTTCGTCTCTAGTTTTGCTTAAGTCACTTAGAAATGCATTAATACGATCACTTTCTCGTAATGAAATTCCATGTAAGTCGCACATTAAACGTGCATGCTCAATAGAATTTTCAGATAGTGGCAAAGACCAACAACGAAACTCATTGGACCAAGTACGACCATCAATACTTTTAGGTATATGATTATGCTCTATGGGTATAGAGAATAATAGATTTGTACGTTTAGAAAACTTACTCACGGCAATAGTTATAAATGCTTCCATATTTGTCACCCCTTATCCTTGGATTGTAACATTTTTGAGTACGATTTAGCAACATTCTGGGATATCCTCCAACCACACAAACAAGAAACATATACTTTTCTCTATGGTGTGACAAAATCATAAATTTACGAATAAATCACAAGCATTTTATACTAGGTGTTTTATAATACTATTTCGTAGACAAAATTGTGACAAAATTGTAAACAATTTCAAAGGGGCAATATCGGACAATAAAATAATTCAAATAGGCATATACATATAGTATAATAATTCGTAAAGAAAATGCGCGCGATACACCCACAAAATGTACAACGAATTTGTTACATCTTAGAGAAAACGACAGTCTTTTGAAGAATGCTTTTTCTTTCTTTTTTAATAAAATAAAAATAAATTTAAATAAAATAAAAATAAAATAAAATAAAATAAAAAATGAGTTTGTTACATCTTTACGAAAATGCGTTGTTTATTTTTGCATTTTGTGGTAGAAAATAAACAACATTTCAAATACTTTTTGTAAAATTTATTAAACATTTTAAAATATTTTAAAATATGTATGTTACACTTTTGTTTAAAGTCATTATGTGGCTGAAAAACCTGTTTTGTTACATTTTGTTACATTTTGAATACACCTTTGTTACACTTTTACCTAAAGAAGATATTTTTTAGAGAAAATTGTTTATAATAATATTTTGTTATATTTTACAACAATGTATATGCCACGCATACGAGAGTCAATCACAAGTACTAAAACACATTTGTTTTGTTTTGTCACACTTTTGTCTAAATTGTTACAATTTCGAAATCAAAAGCGCAAAATTTTGTCACGATTTTCGTAAAAGAAAATCAATTATGGATTTTGTAAAAGTTTCTTTCATGATTATATATGACGGTAAAATGTCTTTTAACTATTTTGTGTTTTGTCACAACGTAGGTAAAAGAAAATTTTATGCTGCATTTGTTCTACATTGTTTTCATAAATTTGAATGCTCTTAAATATGATACTATTTTGTCACACTTTTTTCTACGTTGTGACAAAAACGCATATATATCACGAATAATATTTAAGTATGTCTGTTCTTCTCCTTATCATGTTTTCATAAAATATGGCCTCATGAATTTGTCTTACGTTGTGACAAAATAGGCAGTTTTTTCACAAGTACTTAGTATAACCTTATGCGTTTATGTAATACTTTTGATGTTACAATTTTTAATATTCGTTTTCTCTACGCTGTGACAAAATAACTATTAAATTCATAAGGTTTTACAACCATCCCATAACTTTTATAAAAGGTTGTAATATACAATCTTGTTTTATGTATTTTAGTAAAATCGTGACAAAACAATATATATATTTTGCGAAGCCTTTTACGAATTCAGACATATTTTGTAACACCTTTTGTAAAATCACGATTTATTTTACTAAATTGACCCCTTGGACTTAGGTGTTTTTTAAGCATATATATTTTGTCAGCATTTTGTTTAAGTGTGTACAAGATATAATTATGCGTGTTAATATTCTTTTGTGATATTTTGTTTTTTAGGTAGGTATACCCATTGAGAAATGTAACACCTAAATATATTTGCGACTAACGTAGACTAAAGAATATCTTCTTTAGGTAAAAGCGTTACAAAAATGTAACATTTAAGATTCTGCAATCATCTTGCCACTTTTGTCTATTTTGTTACATTTAATTTTAGAGGTCTAAATTGATTTTAGAGGCGTAGTTCGTGGGCGTAAATATTTTTGTATAACATTATCAACTAAGTACTTTTAAATATTGTAACATCATAGGTAAAAATGTAACAACCTAACGTTAGCATATATTTTAGCAAGTCAGGGCCATAATAAAAGGTTTCTACACTCATATCAAATCCAGCCATGCCAAAATATGTCTATTTTGTCACAACGTAGAGAAAAATGTAACACGCCAATTGGCAAATATTAGAATTTGTTATACTGTAAAGAAAAATTTTTATGTAATATACTGTTTGTTACATCATAAACGAAAATGTAACAATCAACATTTATAGACCAATTTTATACTTATTGATACGTATCCTGTTTTGTCTAAGGTTTTTGTTGACTCAATATACTTTTCCCCTAGTTCGACCCATATTAAGTGCCAAGGCATTTTGTTTAAAGGCCAGAAAAATAATGATATGTCATTCTTTTGTCTACGTTTATTGTAGAATATATGCTCGAAGACAATTTACAGAGAATTTGTTTAGAGGGATATTGAAATATGTTCTGACATATTTTTCGGATATATTCCAATTTTCATACGAATATTTAGACATATTTTTCAATTTAAAAAAGTCTATTTTGTCACACCCTAGACAAAGATGCTCATTTCAGAAATCATGATTAATTTTACTAAAATTAATTATTATGACTAGCATTTTACCTATGGTGACACAAATAGGAGACTTGGCCCTAAGACCTAGTCTCCTATTTAAAAGTATTTAATTAAAATAAAAGACCTCCAAATTGGAGGTCTCATTGTTTGTTATACTGCTTGACAGTACATATGTTCCCAAGAACTTAAGACTTTAGCCTGGTCGTTAGTCAATGGGTTCCCATTATGCAATTGCTTTTTGAACAATTTCATCATACCTGTTGTACGTTCACCCGTAAAATTCATGACAGCCTCCAATCTTTCTAAATCCGGTTTAGCAGCAGCTGGGTTATTTTCAGAAACAGATTGGTCTAAAACATCACGGAGACTCAAGATTTCTTCAAAACTGAGATTATACCCACGTTTTGTTTTACTATACATAGTCAGCAGGTCCTCATTAAAAGGCTGCTTGGCTAATGCCATAGTAATTAGACTTTCTGTCTTTTTGAGTTGCAGTGCACGTTTGGCTTTACTACGTAGGATTTCCAGTTCAATTAACATACTATCATGCATCCTTTGCAAAGTTTGGGGTAGTGGGATTTTTGCTTCAATGAACTTGCAAATCCAATCGTCTTCGCCTTTAATAAAGTAACTTTCAGCTTTATTAGAAAGCATGTAATGAATATTTTTTGAAATAAAAGCCACAAGTCGAAAAGTGCGGCGGTTATTTGGTTCATACCGAAGTGTTAAATGATTAGCACTTGCTTGAAACCGAATAATACATCCAGGAACATCACTATACTTGTTGATTTTATGATTTATCCAAGATTCAATCACATTAGATTGATCTACAGAGAATTTATTTCTAAAACTGAGTTCCATCATGTCGTTTACCTCCCTATTATGTCCATGGGGACATTAGGCCTTTAAGAGCCATCTTGCCTACGGAATCCCCGTGGGTTTGAGTTTGTGTTTGTGTTTGTTCTACAGGTCGAATTGATGGCATATTAGGCTCAAAATCAAAACCTTTATTACCAATAACTTCTTTATTAACAGGTGTTGGAATTGATGTCGTTTCTGTTGGTTGTTGCTCCAAGACCGTTGCGGATGATCCGTGTATATGTGCATATAATGCATCTATCATAAATTGAGTTGTGTTTATGGATGGATTGTTGCGAAAAAACTCCGCAATGGCCTTATCTTTGTCATTTTTGTATGGATTAAGCTTACCACCAATAAATTCTTTCAGCTTCGTCATGAGTTTTTATCACCTTCACATCTTGGTTTATTTAACTACATTATATCATATTGATAAATGTTTGCACAATATCTCTAAGAATAATCGTATAAGCATGGTTTTCGTGGCTAGACAATGGACAATATTGTATGATACAATAAATACAAAATTTTATGAGGAGGTACCATAATGATAGCAAACAAACTAGCAGTCTTTTCAAAAGATAGAATGGTTTTTGAGAGTTATGAGCAATTTGCCAATCATGGAACAAAAGGGTTTGAAGGGCAAACATTGGCATTTGTAAATGTTGAATATCGCAAACATGGAACAAAAATTCATCAAATATGTGGTATTGTTGTAACAACTCTCACTATACCTGAGGACGGATCTATTGCTATTCATAACTTAGTGCTTGGGTCATCTAGTTCTGAAATCTTATTGCCAGAACAAAAACCTTTAGTCCACAAGTGGATCTTGAGTTGGATTCCACAAGAAGCTTGGACACTGACTAATCGTCATATTAAACGCACAATTTCATAAATATAAGAAAAGGGACGCCAGTTTGAACAGGCGTCCCTTTACGTTATAGTGTTTTAAACATAACTAGCTTTTCAGAAGCTTGGAATTTAATGTATCCAGTAGCAGCATTTTCTTCTATAATCTCCGCATTAGCTTTCTTCAAGCGTTTTTTGTACTCCGGATCATTTGAGTGCACAGTTGCTACCCCATTTGATATACGAATCACAGTTTCAGTAATCATAGTATTACTCGTTCTCCTTCCGTCTGTTCGTGTCACATTAGCTGTTGGACCTTGTAATAAAGATCATCCAACCACTTGAGTGCGCGCGACTTGCCATACACTACTTTCCGAAGGGTTGTCGGGTTACCCTCACGGCCGTCTAGTGTTGTACGAACACCATCCTGTTGACGGAGTGCAAATGGTCCCTGTCGATTGCCATCTTTGAAGACTAGGCTAAAATGTACTAAAAAATTAGATCCAACTTTATCTTGGACATCTAAAATCTCAATACCCTTTATGCCATCGATTGCGTGGGCAATGAATCGGGCCATACAGAACGAACCTCCCTTCTGTTTTATGAATCTATCATACCATAGAAGGGAGGTCTCGTCAAGAAATAACAATGCAATTAATTGGTCAATGACATCAAATCCATAATCTCAAACCCATCAAGATTTGTGATATCTGGAACATCAGTAATAGTGGTTGATGTGTGAAAGTTTGCTGTCAACGGAACTGCTAAATCCGCAGCACCACCACCAAACAAGAATGTTTCACGAATGTAATTGGATTTATCTGACCATTTGCGGCGAATGGCATTGATAATAGTTTGTGCTACTTGATTTCTTGTATGTTCTAAAAGCTCACGCATATCAAATTGTTGACCTTTAAAGAACACATTGCCTGGGTCTTTTAACAATGAGTTTTCAAATTCATTGCGGTTAACCGAACCATATTGATTTTCAAGTGTACTACGAACTGAATCAATAACATTAGCAAGACCAACCTCAATGGTGTCAGTCATATCGCCCCGCACTTGAGTACTACCATTTGGCATCACTTCAAGAACGATGAAGTCAGTAGTACCCCAACCAATATCTACTCCAGCATAAAGTCCACTTGTATTTGGATTTCTTAGACTGCCGTCTTTATTAAAAAGGGCTGCAAAAATGCCAGCACCACATTGCGGAAACAATTTGATTTCTTGTGGCCGTACCAAAATTTTTTGTGTTGCTTCACTACCACTACGGAATTGCACTTCCATATTTAGGCCTTCCATGCTTCTTTGCACACGTGCACTGTTTTCATGGTACAGACCAAGTGGCAAACCAAGTGATAAACATCCAACAGGTGTATTGTATGGATTGAGCAACGCTGACATAGTCGCAATTGCAACCGCAATTCGGTTATCATCAAGTTCGCCTGTATTGAAGATGCGCTCACCATCTTTACTTTCATTTCGTGCAAGCGTACCAACAAAATATTCTTGCACAATAGGCGAAGAAGAATTAAGATCTCTAATTCCAACATGGAGTTGGTCAGTTGGCAAAAAGCCATCTGTACTAGTGCCTGTAGGCATTGAGTGTTTTCTCGTGAATCCTGTTCCAACCATAGACAATATTCTAGCTTGTCGCCCATTTGTTGCCCGACCTTTTACTCTACCATTTCCGTTATCAATCCAATGCCGTGATTCCATATTGATTAAGCCTCCCCAAGTTTTATTAAGTCTCTAACAGCATCATTAGATATAACTTTGATTTCATCAGGTACAAGAATGTGAGGTAGTAAATAATACTCACATGCTGTGTCTATATTGATTGGTTCTTTCAAAATCAGCCCATACTGTTGTCTATACCGAATTAATCGTGCGTTATATTCATGATGCTCAAGAAATACGTATATATTTTCTAAATCAGAGGTGAGTAATCCAGTTATTTGCATCTTGGATTTAGCCTCACTACTTAAGTTTATCGTAACTACTATTTTATTGTCAAGGACCATGGAATTAATTTGTTCCACTGAAGAGACATCAAATGGTATTACTTGTAGTACAACATTCAGCCATAGCGTATTAACAGTACCATCATCATTGAAAAAACTTGGGTCTTTAGGTAGTATGACACGCCAAGACATTTGATCCATCATTTCTACCGATGTTTCCATTTTATATTCCCCCATTCTTTAACAAAGTGTCAAACAGCCAAGTTATAAATGGTTTTGCTGTGACTTCTGTCACAAGTATGGCTATAACAAGTGGTGGTCCAAATGCAACAGTCTTTTTTCGTTTTCTAAGAGCCTGTGTCAATGCAAAAAGGTTTGCTAAAAGTAGTGTGATAAGTATCATTGGGCCTTGCCACAATGAAACAAACAACATTATTTTTACATCGCCGCCTCCAAAGGGGCTCTTTGTAAAAGAAGCTATTATAAAAACAATAGCATACAGACCAAATACAACAACACATGTCACCCAATTGATTAGTTGGAAACCTTCAGTTATATATTGCATAATTGCTTCTATAAAAAATGCTGGGAAAACTAAAATATTTGGTAACAAGAAATACTTGGCATCACTTAACCAAAAGGCAGTGAGAAATACTGTATGTATAATAGCAACAGGCCATGATTCAAGTCCCTGACCTGCTAGTATAAACATTGAAAGACTAGAAACTAATAATCCAGTTGTGAAATCTTTACCTAACTTTCGATGTTTATAAATACCATACAATAATACTTCCCACACCTTTAGGTCAAATGGTACTAGTATCTCCTGACCTTCTACACTTGAGTCAGTGCGCAAAACACGATTGACTCCTAGTGCATATAAGATTTGACCCAAGGAGTTTGCAAGTAGAGTAGATATAATAGCTGTTAAAATATAAATGTGTTTCACTCCTTTCTTATACTTATTTTACGATATAAAAAAGGAGAGTAACAACTAATTGGTTGTCACTCTCCTAAAAGGAAATACTAGAAGTCTACTCCTTCATCATCATTTGCAGCTTGTTTAGTTACTACACGAGATTTTTGCAATAAGTCCAAACCATCAACTTGTACCGGATTTGCAGTTTGTGTGGTTGGATAAGAAGGCGGTTTAGGTTTACTCATTTCAATAGAGTTGGTGCGTTGTTCTGGACTATAAGGGTTTGCGACTTTAGCAACCATTGATTTGTTTTTACTAAAGTGTGCAGCTTTGTCAAGAACAGGTGCCTTATTTCTAGCTACAACCAAAACAGTATCTTCAGGTATTTGACGTACATAAGACTTATCTAATAGTTTACCTTTATAAGTCGTGTCACCTAAGATAGAAGAAGCATATTCAGCACTGTTTGGTCCCATACCTGGAAACATTACTTTTGTTTTCAAGTTATCCATGATAGTGTCAGCTGTTGCTCCATAAAGAGCACTGATTTGATTGGAACTTTGGATACCAAGCACAAATGGCATTTTGCGACCACGAAAGACTGTAATATAGTTATCTAAGTTTGGAATATAACCAATGTTTGCAAATTCATCAAGCAAAAATGGTAAGATATGTCCATCTGTTTCAGCCAATATATCAAACATTAGATAATAAATAGTTGACATCAGAGGTCTTGCGTACGTTGCCTTTGACTCTGGCACATGCATGTATAATGATATGCTCTCTTTACGCAAATCAGAAATGATTAGGTCATTTCCGCTTGTCACATACTCAATATTTTTATCTAAAAAGATTTGCATATTAGTACCTAAAACTGTGCGGATACCTCCAGAAGTGCTTTGTGCTTTGGTGCTTTGACGATATAATCCAAATGAATCGAGTGCTTCATCATCTCCACTTGAGATTATATATCGTTCTAATTCTTCATCACTGCTTTGAATTATTTTGCGGATACAATTACTGACAGTTGGATTTTCTTCTAGTTTTAAAGCAGCTAAAAAAGTTGATGTGAGCAATGGGCTAGCCATTGATACCCAATCTTGATTACCACTTGATGATGCACCACCGTTGACTAACATAGTAAAAGCTAATTGTTTGACAGCAGATGAGTCTTTGGCTTGTAATAAAGGGTTTATACGGATAGAGTATAATGGATCAAATGGTGCAAACATCATGACTTTACTGCCAATTGCTGTCCTTGCATTACCAGTATCTTGAATAAGGTCTCTTTTCACATCATTTACAACAACGGATAATGGAATTGCACTTTCATCTAACAAATTTGGCAGAAATCCTGATGTTGTTTTACCAACCCCAGTTGGTCCTAAATATACTATATGTTCTTGAAAAAATTGTTGTTTTATACGGAAACCTTCAGAGATAATGTAACCAGTTGGACTAGCCAAATCTTTGAGTGTATTCGCTGCTTTTACTTCTGTACCTTGACTGGTGTTTTCTTCTTGAGTAAATAGCTTGTTTAAATAAGGAGCAATGAGTGCATAAAGAATTAGTCCGATAGCTAGTCTGCCCATTATATATAACATTTTATTGCCATTGACCACATCATAGATATCTTGACCCACAATACCAAAATTACGCACAAGTGCATCTACAACCATATCAAATCCAAAAAAGCTAGCCGCACCTACTAAAAGTATAGCTAGTATATGGATCAACCAAACCATGTCCTAGCCTCCTCTAATAAATCGTATCCGACTAGTTCTTTTAACACCCAAGCAAACAAAATGAATACTCCAATTGCTACAACTAGTGCTACTGCTCCACGTACAATACTTTTAGAAAGATTATACAGAATAATAATGATAGCAGCAATAATACCGACCAATAACGCAACTCCAGTTAATGACATAAGTATACCTCCTATCTTTTTATCTCCCTTCAAGTATATAAGGGATATATCAGACTTGTCAATCATGTCAAGACAAGTTGTTATGCAATATAATAGAATAAAGGAGATGGTGAATAGTGATAATCAAAATAAATGGTAAATCCTTAAAACCAATCACACCTTTAGTTAAACCAAAACATAAAATTGTTAAAATATGGACCAATTTCAAAAATATCATCATTTAGGAGGTTGATTGTCTTGATAGTAAAAATTAACGGTCAGATACTTCCTACTATCGTTATGTCACCTATCGTTGTCTCTGAAAAAACAGAACGAAATTTGTTGCATATGTTATCTATGGCGCCTGTTGCTGCAACAGTACCTATTGCAGAAAGATTTGAACCACTTATGACTTTGTTGATGGATTTAGCTGGACCAGTATGTAGAATTATGTTTATTTTGGGATTTGTTATGGTAATAGTTGGCAAGCCTAGACAAGGGATAGACAAAATGAAGTGGGCTGCCATTGGTTATATTGGTATTCAATGGACTCCAATGCTTATGGATATAATAAAAGGGGCAGGTGCTGGTATATGATAAAAATCACTATTCAAGCCATTATGTTAGGAATCATTTTTCGCAAAGAAATTGTGCAGTTAGCTGTTTATTTTAAGTCACGGAGGGAAGCCAATGCTACAGATAAACCTAGAGAAGTGTGATTTAGTACCTTACAGAATCATTCCAAGTTTTGATTTAGATTGTTCTGGGTTGGCAGACTTTGTCAAACCCATAGGTAGTCTATACTCCAGCATTATTAAAAGGGTTGCTATTCGTGATGACTCTATTGATATTTATATGCCTAAAAGAGTCGTTTGGGAAACTCATTTTACATGCGATGATGTTAAATTTTTAGTATACTTACCATCCAGCCACGAGAAAACTTTATTAACAAGACTAGACTCTGTATTAGGTAATAGTGTGATTAGACCGTATACCGATTTGTCAGTTTTTCTAGAATCTCTTTGTTCTGTTCGTGAACTAAAATATGAACAATCTCCTGCTTATTCTATTTCTACAAATCTTAAAAGAGAGGATCATGTAAAACATCTTATCAAATTTTCTCAATCTATGGAACCTGGAGACACAGCAGTATTACAAATTGTTATTTCTCCTACTTCTCAAGATTGGAAACAAATGATTAAAGAACCGCGTAAAACAAAATCTCAAGTTGCATATAATGCTATAGAAGGAGTGTCAGATTTTGTCGAAGAAATAATAACTCAAATGTTAGAAGGTAAATCATCTTTAGGACGCCCTGTACATGATAAAAAGAAAGAATATGATGTACCTCGTGTGGCTGGAAAATTATTATCTATAGGATTTTTAGTACAGATTCGAGTAGCAGCTATTTCTACATCTCATGTTCGTAGAGGAGATTGTTTATTATCTTTGTCTTCTGCATTACGGGCTTGTGATGCTACTAATAGTTTAATTTGCATTGACAAAGAGGCTAATGTTAATCATTTTTTAGAAAAACGATTCAATCAATTAACAACCAATAAAAATCTTATGAGTGCAGAAGAAATTGCAAAATTGATTCAACTGCCTAGTAGTAAAACATTGACAGAATCTACAAATGTAGAATATATTCGAGTTCGTGAAATGGACATTCATGAAGATTTAACAACTGGAGGAATTACTATAGGTACAGCTGAGAAAAAACTAAACACATCAGAAATCTTTTTTCCTACTACTTCTGTTGACTCTCTGTGTCTTCCTCGTGCTGCAATCGGAGAAATGGGATCTGGCAAAAGTAGTTATGCTTCTTGTTTTGGAAAAGAAGCTTTTGATTTAAATTATAATGTAGTAGCTTTAGACGTAGCAGATGGTCGTATGGTAAAGCAATTAAGAGATTCTGTTGCCCCAGATCAAAGACATAGAATCAAACATCTTGACCTTGGTAACATGGATTTTCCTATTGCATTAGTATGGAATGAAGCAATACTTTCTCCAAATAGAATGGCTTCTGAATTTATTAAATTTATTCAAATAATTACAGGTGAATTAGGTGTCCGAACCAGGCGATGGATGAAAAAAGCTTTTTTAGCAGTGTTTGAAAACAAATCAGCAACTGTACTTAATGCTTTACAAATGATCACTGATGATCATTATCGAGCAACAATAATTCCAACTATTACTAACCAAGAAGTAAAAGATGCATGGATAGAATTTGAAAGTATGGATGAAAAACTTAAAAATGAAATAATGAATCCTGTACTAAATAGACTTGATTATTTAATGGATGATGATAATTTAGTAGAATTGTTAGGAAGAGAACCACGTAAAACTGTTGGTGGAAAATGTGTAGTAGATTTTGCTAAATGGCTTAATCAAGATTTTACAAAACCATATGAATCAAACATGCTTTTAATTACTGTTCCTAAATCAAAATTTGGCAGTTATGCACTTGACATAATTGTTGCATTTGTCATTAACAAATTATGGTTAACCATAATGGCTCGTGACCAAAACACAGTCTTAGAAACAGGTGTGCCTACATTCATTCTCATGGATGAACCACATCAGTTCATGAAGTCAGCTGATCTTTGGGAAGAAATGGTTGTTGAAAGTAGAAAATGGCGAGGAGGTTTAGTTTGGTTTTTTCATACATGGGAACAAATAAGATCTACTAATCCGTCATTAGCCAAAATTATAAAAAGTGCAGGTATTCATTATATGTTATTCAAAAGTAGTAAAGATACTTGGAGAGAACTCCACGAGGAAATCCATCCTTTTACAATTCCAGAAGCATTAGAAATACCAAAATATCATGCAATAGTAAAAGTTGCTGGTTATAAACCAATTTTGTCTAAAATAGTTCCACCTGTTGATGTAAGATTTCCAGTATATGATAATTCAAGCGTCACATTAGAGTGTAGCAAAAATTTCTGCTCTCCAAACAAACCTCAGCCTAGTTATGCTACTCCTCCTCCACCTATTACGGTTCAAAATAAAACTGGACACAAAATACGCTTATGATTACAGAACGTGATATGCATATACTGGAAATTGTTGCAAAACGCCGTGTAGTAAGTAGAGACCAATTAATATACTTAATTGGAATGTCTGAAATTTCACAAGCTAAAAACATAATAAATAAACGATTACGTGTATTGTGTAGAGAAGGATTTATTGAAAAAACTCAGCCTTATGCTCCACCTGGAGATGGATCTAATCAACAACTTATAACCTTAGGTAGAAAAGGTTCTAATCATCTTGGTCTTAAATGGAAACCATTTTTGAGAAGAATAAGAACTATAGATGGGGATTTATTTTTAGAACCACCTGCTATATATCAACATCAATTGCTTCTTGTGGATATAGAAATAGAATTTGAAAAAGTATGCAAATCAATGAATTATGTTCTCCATTCTGTGGTGTATGAAGATAAAACAAAAGTGGGGTCAGTTGTACCAGACATGTTTATTATGATTGTCGGAAGTGGATATGGTAAACCGATTTTTATAGAAATGGATCGAGGGACTGAATCTCAAGCATATGTGAAGAAAAAACTGATGAAGTACAAAAATTTGATGTTATCTGGTATATGGAAAGATCAAACTTGGGCCAAATTGTTTGAGTCTCCTCCATTTCCTGAGGTATGGGTGATATCTACTGGCACTCAAAATAGAATAAATCAAATACGTAAAATGCTGATGTCTATTAAACTATCTGGAGAATCTTTTCATATAAGGGAATTGCCACATAAAATAACGGTAGGACAGTCATGACTGTCCTACCGTATACTCTTCTATAAAATTGTAACCTGCTGCAATTAATTTCTTTTTATGGCCTTTCAATCCACCCATGGGATACCACGGTTGTAGCCCTCCTAAGTGATCAATAATCAAATGTCCATTACTTGGATATTTGCCATTGTGCAATAGCCACAAAAGCTCAAGAAATTTTTTGAGGTCTGATATGAGTGCTTTATCGTTTGCTATTGGTCCAATATAACCACAGGATGCAGGAGACTCTGCTGAAAAATCATCAGACATTACAAGTGATGTTTTGCCATCAGTTAAACGTGCTGCAAACAGTATTTCAGCACTGCTAATTGCAGGATGGTCATATACGAGTTGGGCTAGGTGACCAATGCTCTCTGCTTCATATATAAATCCTACTCTCACTTCTTTAGTGAGGAGGAGGAGTACAAAAAACACATTAGTATGCTCTTGTTCTTTCACTCCGATGGTCCGGTTTCGAATAAGATCTTCATCAAAGTGTAGCATATAATCACCATTATAAGTGTACTCTAAAGGTTTTCCTCCAGAGTACACTATATCACTGACCAACTCGCCTCCACGATTTCTTGTCGTCAGGCGATACTCAATCATATTATACCTCCAACACTTTTGTTTTTGAAGCTAATTTTAACTTGTACTTACAAGCTGCTGTGTCACGTGACAGAGATACAAAACGTGAAAGATCAATAGTGACTTTTGTATCATTACTAAGAGTTGGTTCAACAATATCATTTGCTCCAAGAATTTGGACCATTATTTTGTTTGATTTAGAAAATGGCAATGCTTCAAGTGGAGATGTGTGACGAATCCAAGGCCAATTTACTATATCTGTTTTAAAATATTCGCCAATTTCATTAATGGCAAAAATAGCATATTTATTGTCAGTGTTATCTACATAACAAACATTTTGAACAAATTCTTTTTGTTGCAAGGCTAAAACTGGAATTGGACTAATGCCATTTTCCAATTCTTCCTTAGGGATGCATGCTACATTACCCAAGTTTGTGATAAGTACAGCATGAGTAAAATCTGTTTTGTTTGTGATATCAAGAATAGTTGCTTCACCTGACAAAGGAATTTTGACTTCTTCTTTAAGTGTGCCTCCAGTAACAAATGTTCCAGCCACACCATGATTCGTGATTGCAAAATGGCATTCGCCTTGATCATAATAAACAGCTTTTGCATTTTCTGGCACGTCTTTTTCTGAGAATTTTCCTGCTCTAATTAATTGAGCAGTTCCATCTTCTAACAAAATAGTAACAACAGAATTAGAAGAAGTTTCTTCTCCATCTACTATCACTGATTGTTCTTCCAAAGAAACCAGAGCATCATCTTGCTGTTTTATTTTTCGAACAGGAGTGACACGGTCTTTGAACATGGTTTTGCGTTCAACACCATTTTTACCTGCAATCAATTGAGCACGAATAGTATTATTTATATAATCTGCTGATTGCATTTGTGAAGTCAATTCAGCAATCTTTTTATTTGTTTTTTCAATATCAAGGATTGTTTTGTTGACTTCAGATTTCAGCAGTCTGTGGAGAGATAACCCAAGAATGTACTGTATTTGGTCCCCTGTTAAAGGAGCCAACTCAGCTAATCTTATTGCTGCATCGTTTTTATCGTCTGATTGATCAATGATGGCTAACACTTCTTCACGATGTTCGGCTAGAAACTTGATAGCTTCAAGTTCACTTAGTGTTTTGTTTGTTTTAGCCAGATCATATCGAAGTTCAGCAACAATCATTTCTCTTCTGTGTTCTAAAAATCGATTAATAAGGCCAACAAGATTAGTTTCAATGGCAGACCCATTATCGAGCGCCTTCATACTGACTGTAAAAGTCGTTTCTAAGCCAGTACGTTTACGTAACATCGTTAAGACTTCTTCTGGATCTGCATCACTTTCACATACGATAGTAAGACTACGACCGCCAACTGGTATACTCCGGACTCCAGGCAATTGTTTCTTTTGTGCCAAATCGCCAAGTGTTCTTTTCAATGTAGCCATAGTCGTTTTGTAAGGTAAGTTATTGATGGTGATCTTGTTTTTTTCAATCACATAATCACCACAAATTGTTACTGCTCCGCGACCTGTTTCATATATTTGGCGTAATTCGTTTGCATTAATGATAGTGCCGCCAGTAGGAAAATCTGGGCCGCTCAACACAGTCATGACATCATCAAGAGTTGCGTTTGGATTATCTAACAATGTGATGCAAGCATTAATTGCTTCATCAACATTATGAGGCAAGAAAATTGAATTGATACCAGTAGCAATACCCATACTTCCATTAATAAGAAGGTTTGGCAACATAGAAGGCAAAAATACTGGTTCATCCATGGAACCATCAAAATTGGGAACCATTGGAACGATATTTTTATTAAAACCAGTCATCATATAGTCAAGACCAGTTGCTGGTTTCACTTCAGTGTATCGCATAGCAGCTGCTGGGTTTCCAAGTACGTCTCCCCAATTTCCTTTTGGAGTAAGTAAAGGATAATTCATTGTAAATGACTGCCCTAACCCAAGCATCGCATTATAAATAGAACTGTCGCCGTGTGGGTGCAAATTACCCATGACTTCCCCAACGGCTTTTGCTGATTTAATAAATTTTGATTTTTGATCAGAAGAAATGTTAGGAAAGCGATTTAAGATATAAAGGATACGTCTATGAACTGGTTTAAGTCCATCACGAATGTCTGGCAAGGCCCGATCTTCAATTGTATATCTGGCATATCCGACCCATGATTGACGGATGTGGTTTCGTAGATTGGCTTTACGCACCTGCATTCCATACACCCTCCTCCATGATAATAGCTTTACGTGTATCAGCATCATTACCCATTAGTTCGTGGAACATGCGTTCTATTGCTTCTTCATCATCATTGTCCAAGTCGATTTGCAATAATATACGTGTTTCAGGATTCATTGTAGTATCCCACAATTCATCAGGGTCCATTTCACCAAGACCTTTATAACGTTGCACTTGTGCTCCATGACCAAATTGTGCAACTGCTTCGTCACGTTCTGCTTCATCCATACAATATTTCAGTTGTTCACCATCACGATGAGTGACTTTGAAAAGCGGCGGAAGAGCGACGTAAACCATACCTGCCCGAACAAGGGCTCGCATATACCTATAAAATAGTGTAAGTAAAAGGACTTGGATATGAAGACCATCAGCGTCACCGTCTGCCATAATAATAATGCGCTCATAATCACATTTATCAAGGTCAATGTCATTTTCGTTTTCACTAAAACCAACACCGACAGCAGAAACAATACTGCGTACTTCACCATCTTTTAAGACTTTTGAAGCTGTGGCTCGGCTGGTATTTAATACTTTTCCGCGTGCTGGTAAAATTGCTTGGTGTTTTTCTCCCCATTCATTTCGTGCTTGGATGGCAGTACCACCAGCTGATTCACCTTCTACAATAAACAATTCTTTATCTTTTTTACCCCTGCCTGTGGCTGGAACTAGCTTAGTGAACAATGAAGCAAATTGTGAATTCTTTTCACTTTCTATTTCTTTAAGCATGGACAAAGAATCTTTTGTTTTTCTGTTTTCTTCTGCACGTTTAACAATAAATTTTACTAATTTGGAATTTGGTGACAAACTTTCAGATAATGCTCTATAAACAATAGAGTCTACGGCTGGTTGAGCTGCTTCACTACCTAGTTTGCCTTTTGTTTGTCCGACTAATTCTGGACGACCAAGCATTTTAATAGAAACAACTGCTACTAGTCCAGAACGCAATTCATCACCTTTAAAAGAATTACCAGTGATTCGATTAATTGCTCTTGTCAATGCACTTTTGAATCCATCCACATGCTTGCCGCCTTCTGGATTGGATACATTGTTTGTATATGCCATAATAACTTGTTCACTAGATGCAACATAATTAAATGCCACTTCTACTGTGATTCCACGCTCTTCATCATTGCCTTGAATAACGATTGGATTAGCCATTACTTTATCTGCAATACTATATTTGTCTGCAATAGAGGCAACACCATTTTTAGAAGTAAAGATTCTTTCTTCATTTTCGCCTTGAATGAATTTGATAGAAAGACCTGCATTCAAATACGCCAAATCTTCAAATTCAGAAGCAAGTTCATTTGGGTCATACTCAATGTCTTGCATAACAGTATAATCTGGACGAAACGTGATACTTGTTCCAGTTTCTGTTGTTCTTCCTACAGCTGCAAGAGGAGCATCTGGAATACCACGTTTATAAGATTGTCGCCAGATCTTGCCTTCTCGTTTTACTTCTACTTCTAAAAATTCTGACAAGGCATTTACAACAGTAGTACCAACACCATGCATACCACCTGATTGCTTATAACCTGTGTTTCCTTCAAATTTACCACCAGCGTGAAGGTTTGTCAAAACTGTTTCTACACCAGAAACTTTGGTTTTAGCATGTATTCCAACAGGAATACCGCCACCATTGTCAGATACTGTGGTTGTACGGTTGTCGTTATGTATCCGAATGGCCACTTGTGAAGCCCGCCCAACCGTATATTCATCAATACTGTTATGGACGATTTCTCGAATCATATGTTTAAGGCCTTCAATGCCAGTTGTACCAATGTACATACCTGGGGATGTTCTGACGCCATCAAGACCTTCTTTGACGTCTATATCATGTTCCCCATATTGTTTGTCCGTCATGGTATCCCTCCTATCATCATAGGAATATTATACCACACCAATTACTATATTAGTCAATATCAGACAGTGATTGTCCAACTCCGTACATTGGTGTTATAATTAATACATAAATTTTGAGGAGATGATTCTATGTACGTGCCAAATCAATATATGACAAGACGAAAAGAAATGTCTGAACGTTATTGTGAAGCTAAGTCAAAGATTTCTTTGAAAGAAGCAAATCCAATCATTGCTATCACATTTGTGACTGTATTTGTAATGTCATTATCACTGCCAGCAATTTTTGCTATCCTTGTTGGTGCTGCATTCATTGCATATTGTTCAGTTATTATAACTATTGCTTATACCAATAACAAAAATGCAAAATCTATCTTGGAAGAAGCAATTGCTTCTGGGTATGAGTGGAACGAGCAGAACGAAGAATTTCAAGTACGCCGTTTCTAAACAAATACCAAGGAGGGTTTTGATCATGCGATGGACAGAAAATCTTATCATTAGTTTTGTTACAATGTTGTATGGAATAGTATTAAGTCAACGCGGCGGTATGATAGTCTTGATTGCTGCTACTATTATTTCAGTAGCATTTCTCGTTGGGCCAATGCTCATAAATAAAAAAGAGTCTCACACATCATAGTGTGAGACTCTTTTTTTACAACTCTACTCCCATTTCCACTTCTTTTTCCACTGCTAAACCTCGTTCCAATTGTTTGTGTAATTCCTTCCGTTTTTCCAAATCCTCCATCATACGAGACAAATTGTCTATGACACGAGAGTTCATAATTCCAATACTGCTCAATGCATGAGAGTATACTTCAAATGAATCACCACTTTTTATTAAGACAAATACAGTATCTTCGCCAACAAGCAATTTGCTCTGTATATCCTCGCCCTCATAAAATTCATCGATAATACTATCGATAGCTTGATTATTTAAAGGTGCAATAGTAGGGATTATATTTCCGTACCCAAAATGTGAAATAATTTCTGTAGCATATGGATCAAGAATTGATATACCAACTTGAGCCGTAAATTGTGTGTCTAGTGAATCTCGTTGTTCTGGTGTAATTTCATCATACCATGTGTTAAAGATTTTGAGGGAATAAATATCAAGTAATTCTTTGTCCAAAGACCGAACTGATAAAAATAAATGTGCACCAAGTAATTCAACCAATGGGATTTCTTCTCCAACCATGAGGACGCCACCAATACTTTTCACAGGTTCCAGTTCCAGTCCATCGTGGATGGAAAACACATGTGTTCCTTCATCAAACTGGCAATTTTCACTGATGTCTAAAGCCTGTTGTACAGACAATTTGATTTTCATAAAGTGTACTTGCCTCCTTTTTTATTTTTATTATAAAAGCTAATAATCTAACAAGTCAACACATAATGAAAGGCACCTCAGCTGAGGTGCCCCCACATTGTTTTTATAGGAATCCTGAAAACTTTTCAGTGATATTAGGACTACGAAGTTTTGTGAAGGCACGACTTTCGATCTGCCTAGCACGTTCTCTCGTAATGCCGAAATGATCCCCCACTTGTTCTAATGTACGTGTCTTGTTGTCTACTAATCCCAATCGCAAACTGATTACTTCACGTTCACGATCAGAGAGACATTCCAGAGTGCCATTCAGCATTTCTGCCAAAATCGTTCTAGCCGCAGTTTCGTGCGTATCAGAATCGATGGAAGTATCTGGTACATAATCAGACAAAAACGTATCGCCATCTTCACCAATTGGAGTATCTAAAGATGATGGGTTTTGTGCTAGTGTCCTTTTGGCCACTTGCACTTTCTCCAAATCTTCTTTTATGAACTCTGCCAACTCTTCATCGCTTGGAGTGTACCCATGCGTTTTCATGAAGTTAATTTCGCCGTGATGAACACGATTTAGAGTGTAGTGCATGTAATCTGGTACAGCAATCACGCGAGAAGATGAACTGATGGCGCGTTTAATTGACTGACGAATCCACCATGTAGCCATCGTAGAAAATTTTGTTGTGCGTGTTGGGTCGTACTTTTTAACAGCTGTCAACAGTCCAGTATAGCCTTCTTGGATTAAATCCTCCATTGGAAGACCTTGGCCGTTATGCTTTTTCGCTATTGAAATTACGAGCCTCATGTTACATCTGACAAATTCATCACGTGCATCATTGTCACCAGCTCTAATCCGGTGTCCAAGTTCACGTTCTGTTGGTAAGTCGAGCAAAGGATAAGCTGCTGCCTGACGGATCATCATGCTTACTGAGTCTCCAAGGCGTGCATCCAAATTCTCTTCTTGTGGAGAAATAATGCGAATACGAGCTGTATTACGAAGGACGTTGCTCCACTCTTCCACAAGCTGTTCGTTGATCAAGGATTCATCACCAACATACTCGGTGAGAATGTCGATCATATCTACTTCACGAATTTCCTTAGTGCGACGGACTTTAACCAAATCTTCTACATATCCTGCTAATGCTAATTGACCCAAAACTACCAACTCCTTTGTGTTTTATGTGCCGATTATATATGTATTCGGCTTCTCTGTCAATTTGCCTTCGCATGAATATCCGCTACGGCCGCACAAAGCTTTGCCAAATGAACGTGGCTCAAGCTGTTTGGAACAACCATATTGTACATACGAAACAAATTATCAACTTCTACAGTAAACACTTGACCGACACCAATGTTTCCTGTCAATTGCTTAATTTCATAACGGCCTTCACCCAAGAATTTGATCTTAAACACATTAGACAAAATCTTGATGCGAACAACACGAGAAAATTCTGGCACAATCTGTTTTTCTAAGGTCTCTTTGTCTTGTGTTAGATTTATGCCTTCTCGTTTAACGTTACGAACTAGCTGGCTGTTGCGAAGACCGCTGCCCTTTCTTTGTCTGTGCATGAAACTAGATAAAGAATCATGATCTAACAAAAATGGCACTAGGCTTATTCTGCCGAAGCAAGTTTCAACAACGAGCACTTTTTGTGTATTCAAACTGCAAGCAACCACAATCTCGTTATCTAAGATCATACAACCACGACCAATGATTTCAATGCGGTCGTATTCTCTAAGATATCCTTCTACTATTGTCTTGATTTGTTCTGCATCTAATGTCGGTCCCACTCTATCATTCCACTGAGATACTGCATGATGAGGGATAACGACTTCTTGCACATTTTTCAAATCTTGGTAACGCATAGTACCTACCCCTCCCTGAATTTTTGGCTTAATGCTTCTAATTCAGGTAGCGGCTACGTATAATCGATAAACATAGAACACCCTCCTATCATATTTTATGTTACCATTATAACACGTTAGATACTTTATTGTCAATTTGTTGTCACATCGTAATTTACAGGTCTCGAATATATGTTCTTTGTGCAGGTGTAGTTGGAGCATGATGAAATTGACATGCATATAATATTTGTTCTATGGGTTAAACTTGTACAATGTTACTGTAAAATTTTTATCTCGCAATCTTCCTTCTCCATTAGTTAAACCAGTTTAACCTTTTAGGAACGGAGGTACATATATCTAATCATTTCATTTATGGGTTTAACTGGTTTAACCTTTACACGAAAAGCATCCATATATTTTCCTATTTTCTCTAAAGGTTAAACCAGTTAAACCTATCAATAAAGCTATTCTTTCTGGGACAAATTTTATTCAACGGTTAAACTGGTTAAACCCTTATATAAAGTCATTCTTTTTCGGAGCACTTCTTTTTAAAAGTTAAACTAGTTTAACCTTTAGTACATGTATTTTAAAATTATAACATCTTTCTATAAAGGTTAAACTGGTTTAACTCTTAATTGATGTATCAGTCATATATAATTCATGATCAAAGGCTTTCTTATATTTATGCTGATGTTCTTTAAAACAAATGGCTCGTGACATATCACTGTTTGTATAGAACAATAACTCTCATATATCGTATTCTCATTAGAATGTAGATGGTCCAATTCTTTTATTGCCAAGAAGCATATCCAAAACTGAAATAACCGACGAGTATTATGAAACCCATATACTTGATGCATTTTCTCTAGCGATAATATCTCAGTTATTTAGACAAAATGCTTCTTATCATATAATACCCTAATAAGTGTCCAATGTCTATTTAATGCTGTAACACGTAGAAAAAGATTTATAAACAAGAAAAAAGGCTTTATCAGTAATGGACTGAAAAAGCCTTTTTGTCTATGGATCATTTTGTTGATAATACACCGAGTTGTTTGTACAAAATGTACTCATCTTTAACATTTGATGGCAAACTTGGATAACTTGATTGCAAATATGATTCGGTAACATTTAACCAACCGTGTATGTCCACCCAAAACATGCCTGATGCTGTTACCATTAATTTGTTACCAGAATATTTGGGTGACCCTAATTGAACTACATCTTGATACGTCACGTTATAAGGGTTCTGTTCTGTATCTAACCTGCTGAGAATATGGTCTCCCCACCAAGGCCCTTTTATGTTAGTGACTTTAGTTTTTATTGGTTTACCTGGTTCTTTTGTGTATAGATACTCTCTATTTATTGCTGATCGTTGATTTGTTTCTTCGTCAAATGAGACCGACTGTAAAATTACTTTTAAGATATTTGGGGCTAAATGTTCTGTTTGCAGTACTACTAATTTACTACCAGCAAATGCGCCAGCTACTGGACAGACAACAGTATTTGTATCAAATTTTACTGTCGGTACAGACAATGATGATTTTGTGTCTAACCGAATAGTATCTTCTGTTGTGTTATTCACAAGCATTTTTAATTTTGCAATGCTTTTGTAATGCAATGGCGTATATACCCATTTATTATTTAGATACCTTCGTGCAAACTCTCGTGAAGCACCAAGACCTGCCTTCTTTGGCATAAGACACCAATATAATGCATCACCAGCAGTGTTAATCGCATACTTTGTATCGTATGCGGCTGTAACTGCTCCATCAAATATTAGGTTTGATCTGTCTCCAGTAATATCAGGATGTATCTCTGAAAGCGACCGCAAAAACTGTTCATAACACTGTTGCAATGAGTTACTACTAATAAATAGTACATACTGTGTTTTGTACTTAATATCTCTGTTGTTTTGTGTTAATTGCAAATATGGAGCGATATCATACTGAAAGTCCTTATAAAAATTGTCTGCGATAAATCTCCTAACATTTATAGGGTTCATATAGTCCATCTCCTTAAAATTTTATAAGAAGATTATATCATAAAGTTGACTCTGATTCAAGTATAGTTTTAAAAATGTTATATTCATCAACAATTAAAGAAGGGACATTTGGATTATACTTTAACCAACGAGTATCTACAGGCACCCATTTATTCATTAGACGAATATAAGGAACTCCTTTAGCATCGACAAATAAATTTTCTCCTTCATAAAGAGGGTCTTTACTTGAAGTTAAGTATTGCCAAATGTCTTTATTAAGAGGATTCTTTTGGAAGTCAAGAGGAGTATAGATCTTATTCATCCACAAAGGAACTGGTATTGTTATAGGTTGTTTAGAATTAGAGTCTTGATCAAAGTGCACAGATTTAATTCTTTCTAATGCTGGTAGTGTAAAGTCAATTGTATATTCTACTGTAATAATTTTGTTGTCGATTAAATACTCCACTATAAAAACTTTTGATGAAGACGTATCGGCCACACATATACACCTCCTCTATTTTGTACTATCATATCACACAAAGTACTAATTAGTCTATATACAAAAAAGACTCGTCCATTGAAGACGAGTCTTTCTGATCATGTCAATTTGAATTTTACTACTTCACCAAATGGAAAGTCAACACCTGGACCAAAATCCATCCAAATGACATCATATGGAGGTTGGTGATCGGGGAATGAGCCCATGCCATCGGTGAAATAGATTAGGACATTGACATCATCGTCCAAAGTTTCTTTGATCCAATCAAAGACTGGAACAAATGATGTGCCACCACCACCTGTAGGAGGAATATCTTTCCACTCACTGAGTGGTCCCACCGTGTGGACTTCAGCATCACAATAACCAATATAACTATCATATCCACCTAGTTTTTCTAAGATGGCTTTACACCCACCAACTGCTTTGGCTAGCATAGGTCCACCTACTGAACCTGATGTATCAATAAAAGTGACACATTTGCGAAGCGTTGTGCGATGATGGTCTATATCTCTGAGTCCTGGGTACAACATCCCACCACTGATGTATGAACGTTGGTCTAGTCGTGAGTAAGACCAATCCATGGTTGGAGTGTGTTCCAAATACTTTTCAAGATAAAATTCCCAATCAGTATTGTCAGTTAATGCTTCTACCATACGAGCAAAAAATGCAGCTTGGGATCCTTGGCCTTTTTGCCTCATATCTGAAGCAACTCTGGCTACTGCGGCTGCTGAATCAGCTTTTGCTTTACTCGCTTCAGCTTCTGAAAGGGTTCCCCATTTACCATGTTCTGGTAGACCTTGGTCACCACTGCCAGCTTGGGCCATCATTTTTTCAACACGTTCTTTTTCTGCTGGGTCATTCATGATTTTATGATAAATTTCCCATTCAGTCATACCATCCCATTTTTCTTCGTAAACCAAATAAGGTGGGATTTTAAAACCAAACATTTTTGCAATGTAGTTTGCCACGTTTTCACAAGCAAAATCCATTACTTTTATGTTTAAAGTTTTATACCATTCTTGTCGAAGCATGTAACAATGTCCAGCAATAATATGTGCAATTTCATGCACATAAGCCAAACAATGAAACGATGAATCCTTTTCTAGCATTTTTTCTCCATTAATAAAAATTTTTAAGCCGTCTGTAGCCATCCAAGGGCAAATAGATGATTCATTAGTATCTATCTGAAACCTTGGACGAAGTACGATGTGTGACATAGATGGAGATAATCTCACCAAATTCATTTTGATTTGTTCTGCTTCTAATGGTTGCATAATTGTCATAACTAAATCACTCCTCAATATTTTATGTCTATATTTTACCATATAAAAAGAAACCTCGCAAGCATGGGGCTCACGAGGTTTCTTTGATTATTATTATGCCAGAAGCATGTTTTTGAGGACTTTGTACTCTTCAATAGTAGCAGTACTGCCACTACCTAACCAAGCTACAATATCCGGTGTGCCAAATCTAGCTACGCAGCCTAACAAACTGCTATTTTTTGACCTGATATTAATTATACCAATGACTGCAATCGAATTGCCCCACACCGCTGCAATTTCCTTCATAAACAGCAAAGATTGTTTCCAAATGTGAGCATTTCGTTCTCTTGATTTTTTGTTTTCAGAGTTGTTTGCATCTGCACTAGTTGGAAACATGTCAGGATTGTTGGCCACCATATATTGACTCAAGGAGTCAATTAAATAATATGTAAGACCAAGATTTCGTGCATTTGCTTCTGTGTCAGAACTAGTTGCTGGAACCAAAGCAGCCAATTCATTTTCTTTCGCTTCAAAGATTTTATCCAAAGTAGGAGCATCTTTGATGGTATCCCGATAAGCAATGAAATCGATAGCGGCTGTAGCACCAACATGGCCTTGCAAAGTTGCAGTTGTTATTTCTTTGTCAAACATCTTGCGAGCAGCCAAGCTTTCATGGGCAGCAAACCAAGCACGTGGTGAAAAGAATGCGTAGTTTCCTTTGCCATAAGCTTTCATGTCTGAAACCGCAAGTCTGGAACCCCGGTTAGAACGATGGAATGCAGTGATTTCTGGATCAATGCCATTTTCCATAGCTACTGCCAGCCATCTGTCAAGGTCTGGTGTTACAATCATGTGTTTGCAACGGTTTGCTACAGGTGACATGATGTCGATTACGTGACCCTTGTCAGAAACCAGGTTACCTAGAACAAAAATAATTGTTCGTTTTGGTAGTTTGTTTGGTCCAAGACGCCGATCAAGCAATACTGGATGTAGAATTACTTGTTGTGAAGGTGAAGCAGAAGATAGTTCTTCAATAACAAATACATGAATGGATTCAGACTCTGGATGTGGATATTTGCTATTGCGGAAAAACTTTGCTTCTGGAAATTCTGTATCAGCCGAATTGATGTCAGCTACAACATAACCAGCTTCTGTGTGTTCAATTTGTGGTGCATCCAAAATGGACAACACTGCTTTTTCACCAGTAATTTCTTCTACAATCCGGACAGCTGATTCTGCAAGTGCAGACTTACCGATACCTGGGCTACCATGTCCATATAATGGAGCGATTTTGTCCCAGCGACCTGTAGCCATTGCATATTGCACATTCAGTTTGATTTCTTCCTCAAATTCCTTTGTGGAAACCACCGGAATTGCGTATTCTGATGTTTGAAAATTAACTGTAGACATATTTGACACTCTCCTCAACGTTTTATGAGGAAATTATAACACGAAAGCCAACAGGTGTCAACTGTTGGCTTCAAGGATTGTCGCGCATGCACGATTTTTTAAATAGACTAGTTCTTCACCTAGCAATTGATAAATAGGCGTATGTGCTAATTGTCTTTCAATGGTGTCATGTTTAGCACTACAACTAAATTTGCAAGATGATTCAAGACCAGATGTAGATATTTTAGCTGTGATATACCCTTTTGACAAAGCAAAATCAAAAGTCGTGCCATCATCATATTTGTAAGACATGTTATAAGTTTTGCCAAAGACTATTTGTCGCGTCCTGTCAGGTAGAGCCATTAACGAAGTTAAAATGTGCTGTATACCTGCAGACAAATCGGATATAATCTCACTGATCAGATCAGCATTTGCCATTTTTGACAAAGTGTAAAACGCATTGACACCATGCAATTTGTCAAATTGAGCACCTTCGCTCACACATTTAGCATACATATCATCAACTTCTATCACATCTGCGATTACTAGACGTTTTGTGGTCGGATGACTAGTTATTACTAAATCTCCTACTTTAGCAATTGCATTTTCACAAGCGTAAATGTGTCCATCATGTTCAACAGTATCAAATTTATGAACATCTGCTATAGAATCAACGTCCATCATTACAATAGCCACGATGTGTGTACCCCCGTTCATTTATTCTTAATTACTTTATTATACACAATGGGACTGATTATTTGCAAATATGTCAGTGAATATATGAAAAAAGGCGAAGTTAAACTTCGCCTAAGATACGTACTATCGTATTTGGTTTTCTACCAAATTTATTGGCTTCATCTACAGTTTTCATTAGTATGTCAATACGATTTTGTTTGATTGCGCCACCAGTATCCTGAGTTTCATATTCACCCATGCTGACACCATCTACAATAACTTCGACTTTATGTTTTAATGGGATGATTGTTGGGTCAACTGCTATAATTTTTGGTGTATTTTTACGTACGTCAATTCCAGTATAAGTTATTCCACTACATCCTTCACAATCAGCTGTGTACGCCGTGGCTAAAACTTTTACTTCTTTGGCTGGTGTAACAGGGGATGGTGGCATAGAAAAATCGGAGATTGATTTTGTGAGTGGCTTTAATTTTGTGGTCACTAAAGTAAACGAAGATATATCAGAGGTTACTTCCTTAGTAGATGTCTTTGTACCAATTTCTTGGGCAAAAACCATATTGGAGTACATACCAGCCATGACTAAAACAATCATTACCATCGTATATGCTGAGACTGAGATGAGGACAGTTCTGCTTGTTATCATTTCATATCCCTCCTACTACTGATTATATCCTTAACCTAATTTATGGGTCAACCAGTAATAAGAGGGGTGTAGATCAAACTGTTTGTGTTGCGATATACACTGCAGTAATTTACTCTCTATTCATTGCCATTTTCATTTTCTTCTCCATTTTCGTTACTTGTACAAAATCGCTCACAAACAGTTTCACATTCACTTTGTGTCTTTTTACCACATTCACAACTTAATTCAAATTCTTCTAAAACTGTAGGCTCAATTAGTCGATCAATAGTAATTTTTACAGAATTTACAAATGCATGTCGCCATGCATAATCATCTAAATCTTTATAATCAGCTTCTAAAAGATTCTTAAGCATCCTAGCAACTTTATCACTTTCATCTCTATTTCTTACTTGTACTTCAACATGCATGCTTGTTGTCTCCTTTTTTATAAAATCAAATCTGTTAATAAATAATAAGCATTAACCACTTTTGCAAAATAATCAATTCCAGTCCAGTTATCACTTAATGTTAGCACTGTATATGTTGCAATAACAATGGATGAAGCTGCAAAAATTATACCCCACACTTGAGGAGGAACAAATGTTAATGCGGATAAAACAGTGGCATCCCCAGCATTTTGTGGGTCACGAAAACTGATTTTGAGAATGTTGATAGAGCTACGAATAGAATCTAATAATACAATTCTTGTACCAATTCCTATGACCCACTCAATATTTATATTAAATTTTAAAGAAATAATTAATAACACAATTATTGAACTGGTCCATATGAGACTTGTCAAATCCCTCATCCAAAGGACCACAGCCATTATCAACATGATAAGCAGTATCCAAACAGCAGCTTTATATGTTTCATGCACACATAAATATAGTAATAGTCCAGAAAATGCCGTAGCAAATGGGTATCCAACCATAGCAGTTATAACTCTTCCGACCCACCAGTTGTGGCCGGATTCAGTATACCCACTAGCATCTGAATTCAGTTTTATTCTGTATACTTTACCAAAAGTTAAAAAGGTGGCAATAGCATGACCCATTTCATGGATGAATGTATTTAATAAGAATAAATATCGGAGACTAATCACTATCACCTTCTTTAAATTCTATAAACAAGTCGTGTGCTTGTCCCATACGTCCAGAATGTCCATAAAAGTGGAGATTATCATGATGAACTCGCCAATCATGAATCCTTTCTTCTAAAAATGCGTTAACATTATGTATAGGACCAATCTTTTGCAAGCTTGTTTCATTTATAATGGTCCAAATTCGTGTTATCTTTTTTCCTGCAAGTCCAAGTTTTGACAATGGTGTTAAACTACTATTAATAACATCACGGACAATAATCACTAACATATCGCCTCCTTGTTTTTATTTTAACATGAAAAAAAGGACTTAAGCAACTTGAGTGCCCAAGTCCTTCATTATTAAATCTTCAATAATCTAGCAGCATCATGTATAGCTTTTTGTTTCATATAATCAAAAATTTCACGAAATGTCAGCCCAATACTTACATTTGGAGGATCCATTTCCATCAAAGCACTATCGGGAATAAGATCTGCAATTTTCAAAGGAAGCCCATTAAAGTATCCAGGCTTTTGATTTAAGATGGCTTCAACAGCATTTGAGACAAGTGCTGGGTTCACATGAACTAAAGTCCCATGTTCCCAATCTGCAAGGCCTAGGTCTCCCCATTCTTTAGAATAATTCTTTACCAAGTGAATATCAGGGTGGACAAAATCTCTCATTGCTTTCACTGTTTGCGAATCAAGACGGTCATAAATTTTGTTGCCACTATCCAAAAATCCCATGACGATATTTGCAATTTCTTGTTGTACTGTACACAGCCTATCATATTCTTGTTGCGAATGTGTAATTAGCATATTCACTCACTCCTCAAAATTTTATGGATTTATTTTAGCACACAAAAAGGCCCCAGACAACTAGGTTTCCAGGGCCTCTCCATTATTATGTGTTAGTAGCCAATAATTTAGCTGCTTGGTGTATGGCTTCTTGTTTGATATGTTGGAATACTTTGTCGAAGTCAGGATATCCTGTATGGACCAAACCACTAATATCATAGATTTCTTTAGAAAATGCTTGTAGGTCCATTTCTTTGACTACAGAATCCGGTATCAAGTCTGCTAGTTCTTCAAATGCTCCTGTAAAACGACCTGATTCGTCATATAAGATTTTATCTGAGTGTGGTCCAAGCAATTTTGGATCAATATAAACAATAAGAGCACCAAGGATATGGTTTAGATCCCAATCTTCTATACCAAGATCTTCCCATTGTCCTGAATAACGCCCATGCTGAGAAATGATATCCATACTGAGTATTTCTTTAATTGTCGCGCTTGCTTCCTTACCATGGTCCAATTCTAATAATTCAGAATAATCGTCTAATACGTAACCCATTTCTTCCTTAATTGCCTCAATAGCAGCAATCACTGCTTCTTGTGGTCTTCCATCATTAATCACTAGAGTAAATGGCTTATTGCCCATATAAGCATCTCCTTTATTTGTTATATAATCCATTTTAGCACATAAAAAGACCCTACACAATCGAATGTGTAGGGTCTCCTTTTTAAACTTCAATCATTTGCATCCAGCGAGTTTCGACAATTTCTTTGCCGTCAATTACAGCAGAACGTTTTTCACATGTTCCACCGACTACAAGATTGTTGCCTGTGATCTTGCTAGAAGCTTTTTTGTCTTTGACTTCTGTATTCTGCCATTGGAACGGCGAACGGCGAGAAAGAGCTGCTGCCATACGCACAAATGAGATAGCCATTTCACGGCTCCGAATTTCTTTACGCAACCGTGTTACCATCTCGGTCACATAAGCGAAAATTTCTGAATTATTGCCTTTGAAACGCTCCAGTTCTTTTTCCAGTTCAGCAACAGCAGCTTCTTTCAGTTTCTTCTCAGGGAATTTAGCAATTGACCAATCCACAAACGTGGCTGGATAGCTTTCCACTGTATCTGAAATAACTGGTTCTGTTTTGAGCGGCTCGTAAACGCCTTTGAAATTAATACGAAGACGATTGCGAATTTCTTGTTCTTCGAAAGAAAGTTCTTCCGGTTGATACTGTTCTTCTGCACCAACTTCTTTCAGCACTTTATTTAGTGCGTATTGACGAGCCTTCATCACGCCGATTTCGTACAATTCTTCTACGATCTCTTGCGCTGATTTCGACTTTGCATAAGAACGATTTGTCATTTTCAGCGGTTTCAAATCAATGGTGTAAATTGTGTTTGCATTATAAGCTGAATCCGCTGGAATCACACCTGCATCTAAAAGCGTTGCAAATGTTGCTTCATTCAAACGAGCCAGAAGATATGGTACGTTCAAGTTACCACCATGAGCAATGTTGCGGTCACGGAAAGTGATAGCTTTCATACGAAGACCAGAGACTTCATCTACCACTTCGCCTGGAATAGTAACCTTGATACCAATGTTCAGCTTGTCAGAAGCAACGACAACATCATTTACTTTTACCACTGCTTCTTCATCGCGAACAAACTTGATATTGTCTTCCACTGTTTGTACACGAGGAGAAATTGAGTGATAAGGTGTGTTCACTTTCCATAGCAGCTCGTTGCCTTCTTCTGCAGTCAACTTGCGTACCAAGTCTAAAGTACAAAGTCCCTCAGGTTTTGGTGCTGCAGCTTCTTTGCGGCCGTTTGCAAAACGAATTGAATCATCATTTACATAACGCAAAATGTTTTGTAAAGCTTCACCAGATTCTTTGAAAGAATATGCGTTGGTGAGTGACTCAGCAAGTGCTACATCGCCAAGTTGCCGTACAACAAATTCTGCAGAATCGACATCCAAGCCTTTAGCATAATATGCTGCCAATGCCAAAATTGATGTGTCAAATGCTGCTTGGTCAATTACAAGTGTCGCATTTTCCGAAGGAATAACAACAGCATCAAGTTCACCTTGAATTGTTACTTCTGGTGTCTCAGCACCATCGTGAATTACTGCAAACACATATTTGCCTTCACGTGGCAAGCTTCGAACTGCAAATTCACCAGTTACGACATTTGTGCTGGTTGGAATAATAACACGATTGTTATCGCCTGCTCTTACATTCAAATTGACTGCAATACCGCCTGAAAGATTGTACGAAATGTCTGCAAAAGTGAGACCCAATTCATCCATCGTTTCAGCGTGAGCCAAAATTCCTGTGTTTGCAGATTCGATAAGTTCACTAAGGAATTGGCGATCATAATAATGACCAAAACCAATTGCATTTAGTGACACACCAAGTTTTGCACAACTGCGTGCAACTTCATAACAAAGTTCTGCTTCTTTTGCCGCATTCCAGCGACTAGGAACCAAACAACCGTCTGTAAACAACACTACACCATGATAATCGCAAATTTCAGCTGATGCTTGTACCAATTCGATGGATTTCTCCAGCGGCTCAGAAATGACAGTAACACCGATTGGTGAAAATTGTTCATTGATGACTTTTTCAGCATTTGCCATTTTCAAGCTAATTGGGTCACACTTCACAGCTTGCAAAATTACTTTGCTTTCGCCATGGCCGGAATAAACGATAACAGATGCATATGTGTTTGATTTGAGGCTATTCAGCCACTCAATTGCTTTAGTGCGGAGGCTTTTCATTGAACCAGACATAGAGTACGAAAGGTCAAATACACCAATGACATGTGCGATTTGTTCTTTTTCTACATCTGCTGATTCAAGTGAATAAACCGAAACATTTTTGGCTCCTACCTCATTTACAAAAAATGATTTAGTCCCCAAATACTTTGCCTTAAACATATACAACAACTCCTCTCAATTTATAGCTGATTATAACAGAAAGATTAGCATGCGTCAATACATAAATGAGACATTTTTCATGCAGAAAGCCCCTTCTTGATTGAAGGAGCTTTCCATCACTAATGCGTATTTGCATACATCAAATATTCCTGGGAAACTGGGTGATCTGGAGATCTCTTAGTAAGAATCGTCATTGCTTCTGCATTAATAGGCACCCAGGCACCCTCTCCTAATGATACCCACATGTTTCCGTAAGATTGTACAATTAAAGATTGTCCAATGTATAAATAATCATCATCTTCTGGACTTTCAATATAAGGATTGCGATATAATAATAACTTAGATTCAATATCTTTTTGAATATCAAGCAGATCTCTTTCGACTGTTTCTTCGACTACTTTATGCTTAAAATAACCATTTCTTTCAATTACTTCAATTGATAATTTTACACATCGTGCTCTAGTCCCTACACCACAATATAAATAAGCATCAAAGTCGGAAGGACTACGCCTGTCTTCATCAACTTGCATTTGGTGAAGATTGTGGTTAGAATAAATACCAGCCCACAATGTGTATCCTACCTTTAATAAAGTGGAACCATACCTTGTTATTTCGATTCGAGGATAAGGAGATAACACAGGCAATAAAAATTTTTCTCGAATCGCATTGATCCAAGGATAATTAAGTCCTTTATTCTTTTTATAAGCAGTCCACTTGTTAGAAAATTGCAATGCCACAGCTACTCCATTTAAAACGGCAATGCAGCTTTTTCTGTTTGGTGAGAAGTATACTGCTTCGCCTAAAAACCCTTGTCCATCACTCAGAGTTTCCAATTCTAATCCAGCTACCCGCACAAAATTTAAGTAATTTCCAAGAGAAATCAATGATTCAGCAAAATGTTCAATAGACTCATTGCTGACATGAGGAAACTGATACCATCGTTGTATATCTATTATGTCTGCAGTCCCATCAACGTAGTCGATGTGCTTTGCTACCCTATCTGCTGCTTTCATTCCTATTCTATTTACCAACATATCATACATAGATTCATCTGCTAACAAACCAGACATGAAATCATCTCCCTTAAATTTTATGTATTGATTATATCACATAACAAGATTTATAGGAATTATGCAAAAAGAAACCCTCCACTTTTGATAGTAGAGGGTTTCTTTTATTTAACACTTTTTTAATATATCAGGATTCATGTGAATTACTAATTGGAATTCTTCATGTATGTCACCAGTAGAAAATTTCATTAACCAAGCTGCAGTTGTTTCAATCCAACCAAGACCAGACAAATTTACCCAAAAAGAATAAGTACCACTAGACATCGAGTATGAAGTATAAATAAACTTGCCTTCATAAGATGCTTTGCCACTTCCTCCTGGATATCGGTTATCTTTATACCTGTCCAGTATGGCAGTTTCATGATCATGGACTATTGATTTGGATACCAAAACTACTCCTGAACTATCTTTTCTATACTGTGATACGGTTTCTACATGATATTGGTTACGGTGCTTATGCAAAGTAGACGATGATCCTGGGTCTGCATCTTGTACTACTTCGATTTCACCAATGGACCAACGCAGTTTGTTATCTAAGTAAATTGGTAGTTCTGTTACCTGTTGGATTCCTATTTCTGGAGACATTATAAACACTGCACCAAAGTCTTTTTTCTCAGAATATAGCATAATATTATCTTTAGAACTCATTAGGTGTCCTCGTATACGAAAATATATAACATCAGTGCCTTTATAAAGATGTACATGGTTTTGGCTATGATAGTCACCTACATGAGTACTAATAGAGTAACCAAGGTCATCAGCTAAAGCCTTTACTTCTTCATACTTTTGAATTGGTAACTCTAGACTTTGTGACAAGACGATTTTGCCAGTTTTAGTCGATTTGATCACTATAGGCATTTTGTTTACTTCTTTAATTTCAATCAAACCGCTTAACAATCTATGAGTATCAGAAATTGTAGGGTCTAACTTAATAAGTGCATCCCATATTGATTTGTGAGTCCCAAAATCAACTACTACAGCCTTATCAGAATTTAAAGCCAAAATATTTCTGCCTATCTTCCTTATTTCATATGGAAATCCTGAAATTCTCATATATCCATCTCCTTAAGTTTTATGGCTGGATTGTATCACAAATTATAATTGTGTTATAATTTTATTATCTAACAACTTGAGGAGAATCCACATGAAAAATAAGTCAGTACTTGCATCAAATATTGTAGGCACAAGTGAAGTCGCTCAACTATTAAATTGTAACAAACCTATTATTCGAAATTCTCATATGCGCAATCCAAAATTTCCAAGACCCATAGCTAAATTGGCTTGTGGGCCAATCTGGGATAAGACAGAAATAGAAGAATTTATAAAAACAAGGTCAGATAAAATGGGAAAATTAATAGTCAGTTTACACAAGTTAGACATTACGTCTTTTACATCAACAAAGCCAGCAAGTATTGTGTGGGCACTCTATAAGGCACATCGACAAAACAAAATCACTACTGAACAAATGGAACAAATCTTGAACCAGTATGATTTGATTGACTTGTATAAAAATATAGTAAAATGAAAAAAAGAACCTTGCCAGATTGACTGGCAAGGTTCTTATTGTGTTTCAATAATTCTTAAACGTTCAATGTGATCTCTCATAGAGTCAGCTATGCGTCTTGACGCAAAATCACAAATTGTTTGTGCATCAACTGAGTCAATCGGCAAAATTTTTGCCAAATGTTGTCCTTGACCATGAACAATTGAAATTAACAATTTTCCTTCATGGATAGCAGCAACACTGTTGTCTACATCTACATCTCCAATGCCATTAATCTCACTAATCGCTTCGACTACCTCTCTCAGATTCCGCCTACCATCAATTGCCGTGGCTGAGAGGTAATCGCGTTCCATTTCATTGAAGTATTCTAACATGGTAACGCGCCTCCCTTATATTTTATACTTATATTTTATCAAACAGAATTGTTTGGAGTCAATATCTGAGTCGATCCATCTTGATTTAGCCTCAATTCAATAACATTATGACTAAATCTGGCATCAGAAATTATGCTTAAATCATGTGTAGCCATAATGATTTGGTTTGGTATTTCATTTTTGATATCTTGAAGGTAAGAATAAAATGGAGCTGAATAACCATCTGATAATTGTTTAGTTGGTTCATCCACCCATACAGGACCAGTAAGTTGCGGTTTTCTGTGGATGTAGCTGAATAAAAACACTACACCCATCACATCCCTGGCTCCTCCACCCTCAATGTCTTCTGGACTTCCTACTAAAGTTTTTCCATTTTCATGGGTGATTTCTACTTGTATTAGCATTTGTTTGCCGTCAGTAGAATACCCAATAATGCAACGGGCTTCTTGACCATTATGAATGATTGTACGAGTCAAACCATTAGTGACTTCAGCAGCATATTGTTGTGCATATTCTGCACGAAATTCTTCAAGAGTTTCTGTTACAAGTTTGTTCATTTCAATTGGGTCACGAGCATCACTGTCTATTTCTCTTATTTCTCGAAGCAATTTATCACGTTGTTTTGAATAAACAGACAATTCACCAATTTTTTTGTTAAATTCAGCTTCAAATTTTGATACAAGTTTATCAATCATATTTCAATACCATCTGGGACCAAAGACCGGATTTCAGCTTCTGTTTTTGCTTCATCAGCACGAAGTGACTTAAGGACTTCGTCTACATTGTCTCCTTGGATCCCAAATCCTTTTAATTTATCTAATATTTCTTGTCTACGTTCCATAAGATGTTGTTTTTCCACTTGTTCTTTAATAACTTGATTCCGAAGACCCTTCAATGATGAAATTTTATTTTCAATTTCACTAATTTTCGACATGTTCAGCCCACTCCTCTACTGTTTGTCCACATACTGGACATGTGTCAATATCACTTAATTCAATTTCAATTTTACCTATTTGTTCCTCATAGTCTTTTATAGATTGATCAGTCAACAAAATAGCTGCATCAGTATTTAATAATTCAGCTGCAAGTTGTTCTTTTCTCAAATGATCTTCGACTGCAAGAATCAAATTGTCTACTTCTTTAGGGTCTGGAAGATTCATTAAAAATAATTGGTTTTCAATATCAATCAATTGATTTGCCAAATGTTCTTTTTCCAATGCTTCTTCCAATGATTGGATAACCTTATCTAATATGCTAACGCTAACAGTACTAGTTTGTCGATTGACTTCTTTAATATTATTTTCAAAAAAGTCAATATAAGTATTAACATTTCGCATATGTTCAAATTTTGAGATAATAAGGTCAAGTGTAGTTATATCCCAAGGACCATTTAATTGGTCATATTTATTGATATTATCAATAAGTTCATTTTCTAAATGTTTTGTGTTTTTAAGGACTTCATATTTATCTATGACAGCATCAAGCTCGCTTATAGATGGACGATCTGGAAAACTACTAAGTCTTCCCTCAACAATGTTTAATTCTTTGGTTAGTTCTTCGATTTGTTTGATACTGTCTACTATTTTATTATATATTGGCATTTTGGCTTTTATTAAGGTCAATTTGTTACGCCATAGAGACACAAATGAAAGAGCTTCAATATTTTCTTCAATCTCTTCTAAAGCTGATCGTTTTTCTTGTAAAGTTTTATTATATTTATCAGCTTCTTTTTGTGTATCTCTTTTTATTGATTCAAGAGGAAGTGCATCTGTACCCCAAAGACACAATGAAATGCGATCAACTTGATTGCTATCCATCATATAATAAGGAGCACCTTGTTTATATATTTGTGGAGTATAAGAATTACCGTTTACTGATATTGTTGTAAATGGATTTAATTTTTTAATATCAGGTGGAATTTTATTTGCATTTGGATACAACTTTCTTCCATTCAAAACAAATACATTTTTTCTACCTTCTAATTCACTATGTTTTTCCAACACAATGACTTTACCACTTGTATCAACTAATTCTAATACTACACTACAAGAGTCACTCCAAGGACCAATCAAATGAGTTGGAGTAGCCACAATTTCTGAAAACATCCATTGTAAAGCTCCAGTGCCAATATTAGATTTACCCGTATTAGACTCACCACACAAGATATTTAGACCAGGTTGTAACTTGATATGTGAATCTTTATGGGTTTTTACATTTCGCAAATAAATTTTAGATATCCACAATGTGTCGTACCCCCTTTCTCATAAATTATACTAACTCATGAGAAAGATAGTCAATACACATGAAAAAAGGGCAACCAAAGTGGCTACCCCAAAATTTCTTGCTTTTTTATATCTAATGTTGTCAGAGTCTTTGGTAGAATCCTTTCCAGTCCCAATCTTTTGGCATTTTGTGCTAATAATTCACTGATATCAACGTGCGTGGCTGACTGATCTGTTTGATTAACAAAAGCCACACCAGCATACTCTTCTACACGTTTAGCTCGTCCATCCATAAACAATGCTTCAGCATACTCAACACTTGTGAGATACCGATACCTAAAAGTAAGTGCACCATCTACTACTTCATAAATTGTTACTTTTGGTCTGTGAGTTCTTTCTGGAAGGCGTAATCGTGAAATGGATCCATCAGACAAAAACCATTTGCCTTCATATTCTACAGGTGCCATTCCTATATGGTTGTGGCCACAAGTAGTAATATCAGCTTCTGTATCTAAAATTTCATTTATAGAAACGTGTTGGACTTTGTCATTCCATTTTTCTGCAATTAACATGTGGTGGATGGAATGAATCAAAAAATCTACACCAATAGGCTTCTTAACTATAAAATCTTCAGGCTGAGGAAGATTCATAAATGGCGTACCAGAAATGGCAACCCTCACACCATCTTTTTCTAAAGTCACATATTCATTTTTGTGACGAAAAATATGGACTTTACCAGCTTTTTCTAATGCGCCTAAGCCAGTATGAATTAATGACGAAATATCTCCACCAAGTAAATCATGATTACCAGGGTTTACATAGACAGGAACATCAAATTGTTCAAACCATGTAATGGATTGATTAAAAATTTCATATTCAGGTTTTACAGAATGATAAACATCACCATCATGCAAAACTGCATTGACATTTTCTTCTTTAGCAATTTGAACGATTTCATCCATTTTTAAAGCCATATGCTCAGAATAATTTCCAGAACGAGTAGCATAGGGAGGCTTTGTATGTAAATGTGTATCAGAGAATCGAAGTATTTTCATTTTGTGGATATACCTCCATCAAGTATGCCATCAAAAGTCCAAGCCCTGCCATGCATATAAATCGGTAAATTTCAGATATATGTTCTATTCCATAATAAACAGATGTAAGTACAAATCCAACAAATAAAGTAAATTTAATACTTGTTTTATATGTTTTATTTGAAAGCAAATAACGAATACGTTCAAATAAATAAATAGTATATGATAAAACAACAAATGTTATCGACCAAATCATCACTGGTGTGTGCCGAAGTCCGATGAAAGATAAGGTTAGTATTATGACCGCAACCGCTACCAGTAACACATGTTTCATTGACTTGACACTGTATGGCTAATCATGACTGACATGAAAAATGCCGCAATATGTAAACGAACAGATTTTTCCATTTCTCTAATTGAAACTCTGTTAAGATGAATTCGGCCTGCATCCATATCACAAAGTCTCATTAATTCCATAATATCAAAATCTGCAATACTACCAATATTGAGAGATGCAGTGATAACTCCTACTCTTTTTCCTACGGGGACAGATTTCCGAATCATTTCATGTACTACTGACGGTTCAATGTGGTTGGCATATTTTTCCATAATAGGCCACTGCGGTAATTTAGCTGCTCCCATTGACACCCATGTATGTAAATTATATTGCGCATCGTCACTAGGTAAATAAACTACATTATCTGCCATTTGGCTCATCCCTCCGAATAATGAATATCGATACACCCATTATAACATACTACGTAGTATATCACACAATTATATCGTTTGTCCGCCTAAAGAGAATAACATTTCTTCTGTTTTATGTATTAGGGGTAATAATAAATTACCATCTAAATTTTTATAAATGGATAATTTGTACTCTGGTGAAACACGTTCTCCGGTATATAAGCGATGCATGTAACAATAAGTGATAATTTTAGCAGCATTTTCTTCTTCTATTTGAAGAATGCGTGATACATGGTCATATTGTGTTCTTAACTTTGTTGATATAAAACATGCAGTCGGCATAGAAAACATTACCGAAGTTATTAATGCTCTTGGTGCATTAAGATTGGATAAAACTAAAGCAGAGTCATAAGGCAAATAACCAGTCACAACATTTTCTTCATACTGTCCAACCATAGAAAATTCAATGCCTTTTTGAATTATATGTTGCATATAGGGAGTTATATTAGATCTATTAATTATCTGTTCAAATTCTTCTAGTACTGATCGCACATAAACAGATAAAGGCCTGGGAGACCGTGCAGTAAAATGTTCTGTATCTAAAGTAAATGCTGGTAGTTTGATCACTAAGTTTCCCCCACTGAATAAGTCTATAGACTTATCCTAACATGGAAGAGCCTCCCAGTCAATAACTAGGAGGCTCAGCATACTTTAAATTTTATCACCAAATTCATCAATGATTTCTATATCAAAGTGTTCACTAGTGATTTTCTCTACATTCATTGCTACCACATAACTGCTTCCTTTTTTAGAAAAGAAGTCATGATTGGCAGCTGATGTATCGATTCCGTTAAGGACGATTGGATTGATATCTTTTGCTGTAGTATCAAATACTGGATCTAATGCCAAATTTGCCATTGCTTTATTAGCATTGTATTCAATAAATTTGATAACATCATCAGTAATGCCAATTGGATCGTACAATGATTTCGTATATGCAACTTCATTTTCATGAAGATCAGCCAGCAATGCTTTTACTTCTGCACGAGCTTCTTCTTGTTCTTGCTCAGATAATTCTGCAAAAAGTGCTTGTGCTAACATACCTACATACAGTCCGTGGATAGATTCATCACGAAGGATCAAACCAATGATTTCTCCAGAACTAACCATTTTTTGTAGACCTGCTAAATAAAGAGGATAATAGAATCCACTATAAAACAAATAACTTTCTAATAAAACAGAAGCAACCAATGCCATATACCTGGCTTTGTTATCTGGAATATCAAGTACATGGTTGTGCAATGCTTTGTTATATCTAGCTGATATAGCTTCTGCTTTATATTGCAAATGAGGATTGTCTTCTACCCAATCAAAGACATCTTGAATATCTTCTTGTCCAACCAATAAAGTAGTGTAAATTGAACTATAACTTTTTGCATGAATGCCTTCCATAGCTCCCATGAAATTCAACACTGCTTTTCTTTGGTGACCATTAACAATGATTGAGATAACAGGCATACCAACATTTGTTTGTTTTGTATCAAGTAGAGTCAATCCACCTAACACCTTAGCATAAACTGTACGTTCAGTCTGAGATAACTCAGCCCAAGAAATCAAGTCATCACTGATAGGGATTTCTTCATCAGTCCAAAATTGCATTACATTTTGATGGAAGAACGTCTGGGTATAATCATCATCCAAGACGTTCCAATTAGCAGCTGTATGTTTAGTCATGTTTCTCCTCCTCGATTTAAACTGAGCAAGAGACACAGACTTGTTCAGTGTCAGTTGCTAGATTTTTTCTATCATCTTTAACACGGGTATAGTATAGTGCCTTTAGACCCAATTTAGCTGCTCTAATATACAATTTAGCCAATTCAGCTGTTGATGTAGTAGCTTTAACAAATAGTGTCGTGCTGATGCCTTGGTCAACGTGTTCTTGGATAACTGCAACCATATCAAGCATTTTAGCCATGTCCATGTCGTAAGCTGATTTGAAGAACCAACGATTGGTTTTATTTAAATGCGGAGCTGGATAATAAGTCAAGCTATCTCCTTGTTTGCGTTTTTCGATCAAATCAACAATTGGCAACACAGAACTTGTAGCATTATGAACATAACTGATAGAACCAGTAGGAGCAATAGCTAAACGATAAGCATTATATAGTCCATATTTTTGCACATCTTTTGCCAATTTTGCCCAATCATCTGGTGTCGGAATGTGCATACCATCAAACAATTGTGCAACACGTTCTGTTTTTGGTGCATAATTATTTTTAAGATATTTAGCAAAATATGTGCCATCTGCATATCTAGATTTTTTAAAGCCTTTAAACTGTGCGTTTCTTTCTTTAGCGATTTCCATAGATTTTTCAATGCTGTGGAAATTCACCATCATAAAGAAAGTACGGGCAAAATCTCTAGCTTCAAAAGACTCATAAGCAATGTGGTTTTTTGCTAAATAACCATGCAAGTCCATAGCGCCTAATCCTACTGAATGTAATTCAGCATTTGCTTTACGTACTCCAGGGGCATTACTAATTGATGTAGAATCACTCACATCAGTCAAAACTTCTATACCTACATGAGTAGATTCTTTGATCTTTTTAAATTCCATTACATTTGTAATGTTTAAAGACGCCAAATTGCAAGATACATCACGCTTAATGGTGCTAAGTGAATCATAATCATTGATTATTGAGACCTCTTGCAATTGGAAAATTTCAGTACACAGATTTGAAAGAACAATGCGGCCTAAACGATCAAGTGCATGATGTTTATTAGCATTAGTGATGTTCATAATGTATGGATAACCAGATTGAAATTGCATAACAGCAATCCTAGTCAAAAAGTCTCGACCATTTAACAATGAATGCTTGCTGATACGATCATCTTGCATAAACACGTCATACATATCATCAAAATCAATATCTGTCATTCTCAGACCATAATGTTCACGAATATCATATGGGCTAAATCCATAAATCATTTCGTCAGCTTCTGCTAAATCATAAAATTTTTGTGGAGCAATCAAACCAAGAGAAAGTGTCTTAAGACGAACTTTTTCATCAGCATTGATCTTTTTAGTATCAAGAAGACGAAGTACATCTGGATGAAAGACATTTATATAAGCAGCGCCAGATCCTTTACGACCAGGTTGTTCATAATAACCAAATTTGCCTTCCATCATTTTAGCCACACCAACAGTACCTTTGGCTTTTTTCTCTTGACCCATAATAGGATCAGCAAACGCTCGTAAATTAGATAAATCACAAGCGACACCGCCACCAATGCGGCTTAATTGAGCCATGGTGCTGAGATTATACTCAATGGAGTTGGTAGTATCATCCATAGTCAACAGAAAGCATGATACCATTTCACCACCACGTGCACGACTAGCATTCATATAAGTCGGAGTAGCAGGTTGAACTCGTTGTTCCATAAATGATTCCAAAATATGTTTAGCACGTTCAAAATTGCCTTTTGCAAAATTTAAGGCTGCTGCTACATTGCGTTCAGCAGCATTTTCCAAATATGTTTTACCATCTCTGGTTTTTAAAGCATATTCATTAAAAAATTTATTGATTTGCATATATGATTTAAAATAGCCATCATACGATGCTTCAGCTAAATCATATAGTGTTGTGATTTCTTCTGGGGTATATTGGTCAAAGACTTGTTTGTCATAATACTGATTGTCAATCATCCATTGAATTTTTTCTAAACGATCTTTAAAATGCAATGATTTTGCATCTACTTCTTCTTGAAAAGCAATAGCGGCTTCTTTATCTTTTTCTAATTGATAAAATCCATCTTCACCCAACTGCATTACTAAGTTGTTTAATTCTACATGCCTCAAGTTGTCTCACTCCTTCTTGAAATTTTACAATATCATCCGCTTCACCAGACAATTCAAATTTGAGAATCAAAGGCACAAACATTTCAGAAGCAATAACATCTCCTGCTTTGCCAAAACCTTGTCCCCAATTACGATTTCCACTAGAGGCAACTCCACGCAAATATCCTCTGTTATTTGCTAAAAATTGCTTAGTCAAAGGCGGGACTTTACCAAATCCAGTTGTATAAGTGACCATGACAAATGGTTCTACCATAATCATGTTATTTTCGATTTGGATAGAAGGCATGTCAAGTTTTGAAACAAATCTTTGTACATTGCCTGTTTTAGAATCATAAGCAATAATCATGATTACACAATTCTCCTTTCTTGACGTGTCAGTATGTTAATTTGTTTTTATTGGTTTCAGGACCCTAATTATACCAGTAGTCAGACAGGTATACAATAGACTTGGAAGGTACTTCTGCAATATATGTGAAGTGCATGAGATAACATTAATATATTACAGAAGTATATATACAAAAAAGAGGAGCCTGTTTATATTCAGACTCCTCTTAGTGTAACAATTTTATATAATTATATATTAATAAAGCGTGTTCCTAAAATCATTACTTTGTCCCATACTGGAGCAGACAAAACAGCTTCATATAATTTAGAATCATAAATTATATCATAATTTTGATCTATGATTTGTAAATTAATAATTTTCACTGGATTACTAGAAAAATCAAAGTCAAAAAATAAACGTTTTGGTCGATACCCTAAATGATTATCAAACACTTCTCTAAGTTTAACAACAATATCAGATCGTCTAAATTCAAATATACATTCTTCTGGGTCTTTACCAGTTTGTAAAGAAGCTATAAGTGTTTCAACTGGATTCATAAAAGTACTCCCTTCAAGAAGTATAAAAGGAGGCGGGTAGCCAATACCCGCCTACTTGACTCGCACGTCTTCTGACTCACTTTGTGTTGTTTCTTGTTTAATGCTAATACCATCAACAGTTACATTGACTTCAACAACATGTAATCCGGTCATAATGTTTACTGCTTCTGCTACTTTACTTTGCAATTCTTTGCAAACCGATGGAATATCGACACCGTACCAAAAAATTGCACGAATATCAATGGCAGCTTCTGTTGTTCCAACTTCAACTTTAATTCCTTTTTGAATTTGTGTTCTAGTCAATGCTCTAGCAATTCCTTCTGAAATGCCACCAGACATTGCAGCCACACCTTCAACTTCTGCTGCTGCTAAACCAACAATCGTAGCAACTACACTATCTGCAATAACAACTTTACCACCCATGCAATCTACCCCCGTTTATCCTGATGATACCACGGAAGGTAGCCACTCACCAAGTTCCATCTGAATAACTTCGGGATAAATCGTTGTGATATAAAGATCATGTTTCATTACAGATTCTACATGCACCCATTTATTTAGAGCATTAAGCAGTTTCTTATGGTTAGATAAAATGTTCACTCCTGTAAATCGATCACCATTTATGCGCATCTCAATTTCACTTGGAATTTCTTTTATCCAACCACACAAATAAGACTCTATAATAGCACAATGTATATCTGCAATAGTAGCAGTCTTTTGATAACATTCCTTTAATTCACTCATTTGAGACCCATTTATTACTTGAGACTCTGGCACCACCATCCACCGAATCAGTTTAAAGGCATTCCCTTCGCTCCCGAAATTCAGTAGTATTTGTATGTAATCATCGGTCAACTCTATGTCTGGACTCAATTGTTGAACGAGGGTGTTTGGCCTATAATAACTATCTGCATACAACATAATCAGTATCTTATTAACAGCACACCAACTCCTTTATACCATCATAACACAAGTACTAACAGCTGTCAATTACATCATAGTCTAAAATCACTGTAAATATACCATGTGAAATCATTAATACTAAGTCACAATTAGCTACAATCATGTCAGTTAATGATTCTTTATTAGATTTTCTTTTTAGTTTTATTTCTGTACCATCTTTAGATAATAAAACTGATTTTAATAACTTAGGAAAATCAACCGAATAATTAGTCACTAATTTGAGTTTGTATGGCTTTTCTAAAGAAGGATGTTGCTTTAAATATTTACCAACTGCTTGATGCAAACTTTGACTACATTGAACAACATCAGCAACTTCATTGACTTGTCTGCTTGTTGATAAAAAAGATTCTTGTTCAATTTTTCTTTGCAATAATAGTGTACCTATTTGTTCGTCTACTACTTCACTTAAACGAACATGCAAATTCATATTTTTGTCTACATATAAAAATAGCATTGTCATAGTTTTATCACTCCCTACAACAATGCTATTATATGGACAAATTTTATTACAAGTGGACAAGCTCATACCTACCACGACCTGCTTTCTTGGCAGCATACATAGCTTCATCTGCTTTTTTGATCAATTCGTCTGCAGTTGTTCCATGTTTAGGATAAAATGCTATGCCAATACTGGTTCCAATATTTGCTTCTCCTTGTTTCAACAAAAATGGAGTAGTGAGGTTTGTGATTATTCGTTCAGCCACCTGGATTGCAAATTCTTCTCTAGCTAAATGTGGAAGAAGAACAACAAATTCATCACCACCAATTCTAGCCACACAATCTCCACCTCGTACACAAGAAGCAAGTCTATTTGATACTTGTTGTAAAAGTTCATCTCCTGCTTCATGTCCTAAAGTATCATTTACAGCTTTGAATTTATCAAGATCTAAAAACAACAATGCAGCTAAAGTGTCAGGCATTAATTCTTTTATTGCTAACATTAATCCAGCCCTATTTGGAATTCCTGTTAACACATCTCGATACGCTCTGTCACCAACTCTTTTGATCGTGGTCACATCTACAATAGATATGACCACTTCATTTATTGAACAATTTTGAGCTGATATATGATACGATTGATCATCTTTATTTGAAACAAAATGAATGATAGAATTTTTAACATTTCCATTCACTAATTCAATAATTTTAATTAAATCTTGGTCAGCAATAAATTCTGTAACTAAATTACCAAATTGATCATTAGTATACTTTGTTATTATTTTGTTATCTACAACTTCACAATCAAATAACTTAGTTGGAATTTGATTCCAATATCTCTTCTTTAACATTTTTGTCCTCACCTTTCAAATGTTGAAGAAATCTGATACCACGTGTTGCATCATTTTTTGAAAAAGGTGGAATTACACTTCCATAATAACTATATTGAACTGATAAATCATTAACACTAAGTTCAATACCAATCTTTTTAAACATCATAGACAAAGCATGCAAAGATTGACCATAAGAATGTGATTTTTCAGGAAACAACCATATACGTAACTGAAGACTTTCTACAAAAAAGTCTATTTTATAACTTTTTGCTACTTTAATAAATTTTGCCAAATCTTTACGATTATCAAAATCTGCATATAACACTTTACTGTTTACATCTGCAGAAAACACATCAATTTTAATTGGACGTTGAACCATATGACGAGCTAAATCAAATTTATTGATAGATCTTCTTTCAAAAACTCCTTTGATTCGTGCACCTGGAGGAAAAAAGTCTTTTTCATCTTCATTACATACAAGTACATTATCGTTAATCAATACACGTTTTTCAAAAACTTCATATAAACCATGTTCTTCAACCACGCGCATCAATTCTTGTTGTTCTTTTGTGGCTGGAAATACTGTTTCACTAGGTGGCATTCCATATTGTGCAATAAATCGGTAGTCACATGATGTTAAATTAGGACATTCCCAACCTCGATCTGCTAAAGATGCACAACTATTTGGAATTTGGCCTTTACGAGCATTATCAAGTGACCTTTGAAATTTTTGTTCAGTGTCTTCTTGAGAGTATACTGCTTCAGAATCATTTTTGACTTGTCTCATATCATAACCTTTACTCCATTCATGAGCAATGTCTTCAGCTTCTGGACCATACATAGCCAAATTAGTCATGACAGCTTTCCAAGATGGTTCATTAAATAAATTTGCATCTGTAAAACCTGCTTTTAATGCTTCACAACCACGCATAATATTTAATCTTTCTGATATATCATCACGTTCAGATAAACTCTGCCAATAATCTTGTTCTGTTTCAGCAGGTGGTTTAGCAGAATTATCTTTAGGACCTTCTACAGCCATAAGTTCTTTAATACCTTCATGATCTAAAGACACGCGTCCATTTTCAATGATTTCAGTAAACAAAACTAAATGATCAGTAATAGTCCTTCCATCATCTTCAATAAAACAACAATTACCTTCTACAATAGCTTTTCCATATAAAGGAACACGAATCAAATTTCCATAACCTGCAGCTCCAAGATAACTTTGGCTTGGAAAAAGTCGGTCATATGATCGTTTACTATTACCACCTTTTTGCATACGTCCAGAAGTTGGAACTCCTGCAAGATGTAACGCATTTAACATAAAACGTCTTGCATCTTTAGCTGGTACTGGTTTATCAAAAAACACCCATAAATGATAACCTCTACCTGACATAGATCGTTCTATATATGCTGGAATATCATATTCACTCAATTTATCTCGTGTCTCTAAACAATGATCTAAAGCCAACAAATTATCATCAAAGTCACCTACAACCCATTTTACTGTAAATTGTGGATCACGTTTTGTACTATAAAATCCAATTTGCATATGACCAGCTAAATGAGATACTAAAAGATTATCTCTAAATGGCTCCAATGCTCTGTTTCGGTCAGTTTTTGGATACCAATTGCCAGATTTTTCATGAAAATAAGATACTACATCATCTCTGTGTAAAAATAATTCTTTCATTACTGCTAATAATTTCATGTTGTATCCTCCTATATTAACACTGGTGCCATACTATCCCTTTGAGTTATGTGGCCTTGTTCATATATAAAAGTTTTTCGTTGTACTCCACCATTATTTGAAACAATGCATACATCTAAACTATGATCAGTTTGTTCCAGCAATACTACATGTTTATTATTACTAGTTACAGGTATGTGGATAGTGTCTGGTTGTTCTACAACTACATCAGATGTATTAGCATGAAGTTTTATTACAAGTTTGTCCATTACTATCAACTCCTTCTAGTATAATTATAATCCAACCAACAAGTACGTAGCAACATGCTTCTATCAACTTTTTCTAAGAAACAAAAGAAGGGATGGCTCAGTACTAAGCCATCCCTTCTCTCTATATATATAACGCCTTAAAATCAGGCGGTTATTATTTATCATTATAACACATGCAATGTTGATGTGTCAAATGATAAACACAACATATTTTTTCTTACCAGCAGCTTATTTTACTAAAGCATTGCTTTTGACACCAATGAATTCGCAAGCATCAGCAATGGCTTTTGATGGATCTTCATCCCAAAAACTTTGTGTTACTCCACTAAAGCCAGTGGCTTGTGCAACACGGTTCATTTGCATACGCATCACCATACCACTACAAATGATCGCACATTTGTCTACTTGCGGCAAAATTTCACGTTGCAATGTGTCCCAAATTTCATTCACTTGTGGCGGGAATGCTTTAACCAAACGGTTGTCCACCAACAATTTTACAGGCCCTTTGGCTTTAAGTTCAACAATAGAACTCCGAATAAGATCTGCTGCTTTATTAGCATTCTCTACATTCAACAGTCCAAGTACACGCCAAGCCAAAACACCATTTTCTTTGTCCAAATTACTCACGAATTGATCACTGAGATTCATGTTAATCGTTGCCTCCGGAAAATTGACGTATTATTCGAACCAAGAAGCCAGCATTGTGTCTAGTGTACGACAAGTATACCGCACAAGATGCTCTGCTTCTTTAAGCTGCTCTGGACTCATGTCCGAAATATATTCATATACATCACTGTGTTCTTCGTCAGCTACAGTGTGTACTTCCCAATATTCTACGTCAGTAAACCCAGATGCCTTAAGTATATCGAGAGCATGAACATACATAGCAAATGCATAACCTTCTGCTGTGCTGTTAATAAGCAATAATGACAAATTGTTGTCACAAATAGCTGCAGCACGATACAAAATCGAAATCAATGCTTCTGTTTCAAAATTTGGATTAGACAATTCTGGGTCTTCAAGACCCAAATCCATCATCCATTTACGAAGCATTTCTGGATGATCTTTTTCTTCTGCATAATGTGAAGAAAAAACATCATGTGGTGCATCTTGGAATCGATCCCACCGCACTTTTAGCAATTCAGCAAAGTGTTTCGAGAGATGGTACAAATTCATGCACCAACGAAAGTCTGCAGGACTCGCTGTCTCAGGGAAACGATTGAAGAACGGATTTTGTGCTTTGCACGCTTGGAGTTCGTCATGGATGATTGCAGAGATGTTTTGTCCTACGTTCAAAATTTTTTCCTCCTCGAAGTAAATGGTCTGTTGCTTCAACAAATCAATTATAACTTGTATGCTAAAATTAAACAATGACCATTTAAAGTACTTCGTTTATGAAAAAATGTCGTTTTGTTTCATTATTTTACATCAACTAGAGCTCTTTCTATGGCCGCAGAAACAACTTCATAATTTTTAGCATCTGCTATACGTACACCATTAACAAACAATGAAGGTGTAGATGTAACACCATTTTTATCTGCAAATTCATGACTTGCAGTGACTTCATGTCCATACGATTCTTCAATAACATCAATAGTAAGTTCATCAAAATCAATATTTAAATTAAGATCTTTTGTTACTTGCAATAAATAATCTGTAGTAGCCCATTGGTCACGTGGTGAACCTTGGTTTTGATAAATATAATCATAGTATTTCCAAAATTCTTCTTCATTTTGGTGATAAATTGCACGTCCAACCATAGCAGCTATATATGAATCTGGACCAACAAATGCCATATCAATATAACTAAATGATACTTTGCCAGTTTCTACAAAATCCTTCATAAGTTGTGGTTTGACATCAAGAACAAAATCTTGACATGATGGGCATTTATAATCACCAAATTCAACAAGTTTTACTTTAGCATTTTTGTCACCTACAGTCGGAAGAATAGAATAATCAAATTCAATTGCAGGTGTTTGGACTGTTTTAGTTTCTGGTGTAGAATTTGGTTTCATTACTGCAAAAACAATGCTACCAGCAACAAGTGCAATAATAGCAGCTGGAATAAGTACATTTTTCATGATATTTCCTCCTAGAATTTAGATGTTTTTACAAATTTTATATCAGTAACTTCAGATGAAGTTATAGACATCGTAATATACGTGTTTTTTAAAGAGCCTTCTAACACCACAAATACTAACATAGAAGTTTCATTTATGGCAATTCGAGATGGTAAAACTATTGTGTTGTTGGATTGAACATAATCCATCATTTCATCAGGAAAATTATCCCCAACATCATAAAATATTAAAGATCCATTAACAAAATCAACTTTCAATTGTGTGCACCTACTTTAACCTTTTTAAAAATTATAACAAGAATATATAAAATCTGAAAAGTATGCTATCAAGTATTTTGTGTATTGACTTCAGTTGCTTGAGTAAAATGTGATGTGTGTCACAATCGTATATATGCTCGTGTGATATACTTTGCAAAACACATAAACTAAAGAATTTGTTTGTGATGTCATTTAATATTCGTATGGAAATTGGAATATATTTTAAAATATAAACAAAAATATTAAAACCCATATATGAAATAAATTTAGATAATGCGGTTTTTTAGGGTACTGTCTGAGAAACATTTTACCTAAAGAATGATATAATATATAGTGAGAGAGATTTAGAGAAAAGGTCAGTCATTTCCAATATCAATTTGATCTAGTTAAATAGGTATTGGTGGAGAAAGCTTTAAAGAGAATAAATATAATCGGAAGACCTTAAATAAAAAGTATAAGTATTATCCAACCATAAAGAAAAGCTTGTTACTTTTGTCACTTCTTGTCACTTTACCAAGGTGACAACTTGATCAGCATAGACTACGTTTCTTGGTTCAGTCTGTCACTTTTATAACTTTTGTAACTTTTGTAACTTCTAAAATAAAATATAATAGCATAAACAATAAAATCTTTCTCAATAGCCAAAAAACAAAAAGATAAAGGTATATATTTGTCAGAGGTTACAAAGTTACAAATAAGTTTAGACCCGTTACTTATGATTTTGATGTTGTCATCTTACTAAGTGACAATTTCTTCTGAGAGTGACAAAACATAAAGAAAGCACACTCTCGTGGGTGAACTAGAGTGTGCTTGAGGAAAAGGATTATCTGGTAGGATAGACGTGAACTGGCCATGACTCAAGTGGAATACCGTACTTAAAATACGCCTTGTTGACATTGATACTTGTGCGGCGAATCTTAGTCCCGTTTGTTTGTAGCGGGCGGCTTTTATGTATAATGCCTCCTGTCTCCAATATTTTCCCCAATTCAATGATAGAAATCCATCCCACGAGTGAACCAGTAATATAAAACTCGTAAAACTTCTTAACTACTGATGGGTCAAATGTTATTAATTCTGATGAAGGTCTTCTACCTACATAATTAAATGTTTCTAAGCCATTCTGTCGTATGAAATCGATAAACAAGGGTATCACTATATCTGGATCTTTACTTGGTAACATATTGCTCAATATAGGCTGTTCCACATTAGTCACTCCAGGTCTATATCCCACAGCCTTGCTCATTGTCCCTAAAGATTCATCAGGGATTAGTTTTTGAAGAAGCATAAATATAATCAGTAGATAGCCCATAGACTCCATGTTAGAGTTATTTCTTGGAGTATCAACACAATATACCCATTTGTCTATAGAGATGTCTGGTAATCCTGCCTCCCTTAGACGTACAGTTTTTATTCCTTTGTTGATCAATTTTATATCTCTATTCTTATCATTATCTATTTGTTCCGGTGCAGCATGAAACATGTAACCATCATACTCTATGACGATCTCTAATGATGGGATATATATGTCTACAGTAAGACCTGTCAGAATCTTATGCTCTATGATTGCATCAGGGAACAAGGTCTTAACAATCCCAAAAATTGCAGCTTGTGGCTTTGTGATCAATATTCATCAACTCCTTTAAATCATTCTACAGTATAACAACACACGCAACAATTACCACATGTAGCATTCGTACTACTACTTTATATGTACTACATATCATATAAATTTTATCCATGGGTCCTGTATATTATATGAAATTATCGCGAATGGGAATGTGGTACGTTTTGTAGTACACATGTAGTATGGTCAACGTACAACATATTACAAATTTAATGAACGGGTTTCAAAGTATATGTTGTACATGTAGTACGGTCAGGAGATAGGGTGTATCTATTACAAGAATAACAAAATATAAAACGGAAGGATACGTAGCCTCGCGCGTGCGCGCGTGTACCTTCACATTGGGTACACCCTATCTCCTGACCGTACTACATGTACAACATTTTCTTCTTTTTTCTTTTTTTAACTTTAAATAAAAAAGAAGAAAAAGGAAAGAAATGTGGTACGGTATGTAGTACGGTTAATATTATCAACCGTACTACATTATTAGTCCTACCTTTGTCGTTACTCTAGTCATATGACCCTTCTGTTAAGTTGTTTTTGTGGTTGGATAATATGTAGTACGGTATGTAGTACGGTCCAAACAGTATATGAGGAAACACACCACATAAAAAAGAAGGACCCCTTTGTTTAGGAGTCCTTCTTTTTGTTACTCTAGTATAAGTGGGTCTTCTGGATCTAAGTCCCAGATGTCTTCTTCTAGACCGTAGGTGTTTATTGTTTTCTGTATATTGATGGCAAAACATCTAGGCTTGTTATTTCTACCCATTGAGATACCACCTATTCCAAGCTCGATGCATCCTTTGCTGGCAAGTTCTTTGAGGGTTCTATCAATTATGTTTTCCTGTTGCGGTCCTCGATCACTCATAGCACAGTGATCTCTAAACCTCTTGACCCAGATCCCTCTTGCCAATGCTACTGTATCTCCAAGATGTTTTGTATGAACTGGAACATCCCCACGAGCGTTTAATCCACTTGTCCAATTTTCAGCAAGAAAGTTAATGAAAAATGCTTCAAGAGATTCTTCACGTTGTCTTTCTTGATTGTCCTTATATAGATTTTCCAGTACTATTTTCATTTTGTCTACACTGAAACTTTCCATATTAGCATCGACTTCTTTAGCCAATTCTCTCATAATAATCATGCCAATAGTGACACCCATGCCTTTTTTCAAAACTCGATCAGGCAATCCCATATTAGCAAAATCACTTATGATCTTTTTAGCTTCATCAATCCAATTAGTCCAATTTTTGTGGTTGGATAATAGCCATTGATGATAACGTAATGCAAATTTATCTATGTCAGATAAATCTTCTACAACAGCATAATATTTATTTCCTTTATATTTACTTTCTGTTTCTTCTTTACTCATGATGATTTGAATAGTTCTTTCAAGTGTTGCAGTATCAGTAATTTCAGATTCACCTGACATAATAAAAGGTGAAATCAAATGATAAATAGTTTTTGATTTATCTGCATTACCACGTTCTTCTAGTCCACTATCATAATTTCTACGTAGTAAGTCAGCAAGTGCACTAGCTGCATCTCGTGAATATTTTTTATCTACTTTATATTCATCTACCCATACAAAATGAGCATTAGATTCAGCCATATTTTTCATATTAACAAATATTTTAGTAAAACTTCCTCCACCAGTAGTATAACCCATCATTTCAGCTAATTTTTTAACTAACGTGGTTTTACCAGACCCTGGAGTACCTGCAATATGCATCAATGGAAATCGAAATTTTAATCTGCGATCATGGTCAGGTAAATGACGAAGTGGAGTAGCTAAAAACCAAGCTAACATTAACATAGTTTTGTTAAAGTCATTAGCATATGGAAAATTTTCTAAAATGGTTTTTGTGAGATTTTTCCATTCATTTTCTTCACATTCTGGATAATAAAATTTTGATTCTGTAGTTTGTAAATCTGGAAAAAATATTTCATGGTTAAGTTCAACACCATCAGCAGTTACAACTTTTACTACTTGTTGTTCACTATATCCTTCTTTGACTTTATCTAAATAAGCCATAAAAGGAATTTCATTTTCATAATGATAACCAAGATATGGAATTGAGACTACTGGTCTAAATGGCAAAGAATCAATGTAATCAATAAGTCCATCGTATTGGCTGGGTGTAATAGTTTGATTAAGTTTTCCTCCACATCTAGTACGCATATGTGAACGAAAATCTGCAGGTTTACTAAGTACTGTACCATTTAAAATAATGTCTTTTGAAGTGACACCATCACAAACAGCATCAACAATCATGATATGTTCTTTTCTACTAGTCACAGTTTTACGTACATTTGTGATAATAAAATTAGTCAACATGATTGGACCAGCTTTATCTAGTTGGTCATAATAAATACAATCAGATTTTTCATAAATCCGTTTGCCACCATGTGATTGTATACGTAATGTAGCAACTTGTACTTTTATTTCTTTTGACTTTGTACGTCGCATTTTTATGTCAACAAGACCTAATTTATCTAAATAATGATTTAAGCACGATTGGACAAGTAATTCATCATCCAATCGTGCTATGACACCAGCAATTGAAGTTTCATCTATAAGATCTTTATTAAGTAGGTCTTTAAATTTTTCTTCATCAATAGAAATTTCACCAAGCACTTTATTTTCATCTACTTCAAATAAAGATTCTTGTTCAGACATGTTGGCCCTCCTTTATGAACATATTAGGAGGTCTTGACAGTCAAAAACCACACGTGGTAAACTTTATGTGTTGGTTTAATTAGCCGACCCCTTGCACATTGGGACCCTCCTCACATACCAAAGGAGGGTCCCCTTTTTTATTCAGCCGCATTTGCCAATTGTTCTTGGCGGCGTTTTCGATTGTTATTACGAATAATTGTTTTCTTTTTATTATATGAATTGATTGCAATAGCAACTTGGTGCATGGTGTATTCTTCACCGTTCATAATAAACATGTGGTCACCATCCCCATTATCCACTAGTTTAAAATCGTATTCTTTTTGTTTCCTTGTCACGATTCATAACCTCCTCAGTGTTGTCTATTACAATCCTACCAGTAAATAAACTAATTGGGCAAGTAAGTTGAAGTACTTTATAACAAGAAAGCTGCTCCAATATTGAATTGGAGCAGCTTTCTTGTTATAACTTGATTTTTATTGGCAAAAGCTCATTCATTTTCATTTGTTGTTCACGTTTTAGTTGATGTTGCATTGTGAAATGTCGAATGCCTTTTTTCAATAATGTGAAAAATGTTGCTAGACTAATTAAACTGCAACTAGTTATTGCGTAGTAATTTGGATTACCGTCACCATTAGCCATTATCAGTAATAATCCATTTAATAATAATGTAATAAAAATGTTACGAATCACAATAAATTTCCAGCTCTTTTTTGACGGTCCTTTTGCCATTGACCATAAAACCATAAAATGTGGGTAGTACCCAATAACAATAAGTAAAAGTAATTTCAATGAATTCTCCTCCTTAATTCTTTATGATTTGATTATATCTCATTATCTATATGCTGTCAATTTTATCAGAGAATTTTATTAAAATGAGAACGAAATATACTCTAAAAGTCCACAAAATGCTCACAAATATTCCAATCTTTATTAGAGTATTATATTCCAAATAGTTTTGTAATTTTCCACCCTATATTCGTATCAATGTTATAAAAATTTTTATTTTAAATAATATATCTGCAGCCTTTTCTCTAAAGAATGACTATCTGGCCTTTTACCAAAAGGGCTTAGACTTCATATACCCAAAGCTGGGGTCAAATTATATTACAAATCAGAAACACGTAACGAAAGAAATAATGTTGTGTGGTTGAATAAATAAAAGCCCCTAGTATGTACTAAGGGCTTAGATAAAAAGCTTTAAATATTAAATATTCTTCCATTGCTACTGGACCAAGAGCCTTGAATCCATAAGTATCTTCAATTTCATTTGCTTTAGCAATACGTACCCATCCTTTTGTACGTCCTACTGATGAAATCCAAACATATGTAAGTGCATCAACAAATAATTCTTTTCCTGTATAAATTGGTGGATATTCAATAATTGTTGGGTCATATGGAGTTTGTACTATGGGTTCAGGTTTTGGAGTCAACATCATGATTCAACAGCAATTTGAGCCATATGAATTGCACTAGATAATGATCTAGCACTAGCAACAAATAGGTTTTTGTGACAAAATATGGCGTCATGGACTCCAGCCACACAATTTAATTCGTCACCAGACAATCCTGCCCAATGTTTAGGAAGATCTTTACGAGCAGTGTATGTACCGTGTGCAGTAGATACTGTGTTTATATTATAACGACCATCTTCAATTGGAGATACTACAAACAATACTTCTTTATTTACATCAATTGTAGTAATATTATCCCACCAATTGCATCCTTGTGGCAGGATCAAAATTTCTTTGTTTACACGATTTTCATAAGCTGTTTTCACATCATCAAATGCTTTTGCAGCTGTGATTTCAGTTCGCACTTTTTCTTTTAATATGCTAGCAGCAATTGTTACTGCTTCATCAAATTTTTTATTTTGGTTTTTATAAGATGCATTAAATGATCCAATGATTTGACTCACACCATAAATAGAAGATGGTATTGCAATTCCATTATCTATTGCATCTACATCAAATACCAAATCACGATCTACTTTTTTCCAAATCCTTTGTATATCAACATTAGTAACAAAAGCTTGAATATATTGTTCACCAAATTTTTTCCAAATCAATCCAAAAGAAGAATAAGGAGTGCCGCATGATCTTAGTTCTGGGTGTTCTTGGTGATGGTCAAAGTATTTTTCGTTATCAAATATCATACCAACATCATAAACAACGTCTGCTGTTTTCCATATTTCAGGGTCACGACTTCTTAGTATTATTGCATCAGGATATAAGTGTTTTAATATGGCTGTACTAAACACTTCATCTGCATGAAAAGCACCATCATGTGTTACTAATACTTTTTTCATATTACATCATCCTTTCTTGATAATCATTCCAAATAATTTCTGCGATTTCATCAACACTTAATGCACCATTAATCCACAATACTCTATCTGGATCATTTTTAGCTATTTCTAACAATTTGTTGCGAGTTCTATCAAAATAAGCAATATTTCTTTGTTCAATTCGATCAATCACACCACGTTCTATAGCTGCTTTTTGAGATCTTTCACCCATCATTTCAAGAGAAATATCAATTAAATACGTGCGATCAGGCACAAGATTTTGTGTAGCAATCTTATTGATTTCAGCAACCATTTCTCCTAATTGCAGACCTCCACCTTGATAAGCAATGCTAGAATCTACATATCTATCACATAAAACTGTTGTACCAAGTTGTAAAGCCGGACGTATAACATTATTCACGTGTTCTGCACGTGAAGCTGCATATAACATGGCTTCTGTAACAGGATGTATAACAGAAGTTGGGTCAAGTAAAAGACTGCGTATTTGATCTCCTATTGGAGTACCACCAGGTTCTCTTACTGATAATACATTTATTCCAAGTTTTTTCAATCGATTACTTAATATATTAATTTGTGTAGTTTTTCCAACAAAATCTAAGCCTTCAAATGTAGCAAATGGCATGTGTGTCAGCTCCTTTAGATAATTTTAACATATTGATGAGTACTTGCACAAGATAAAGAGGCAGTTTATTGACTGCCTCTTGTTTCTAATAGCGTTTCCACATGTTCTTTACTTATTGGTTTACTAAATAAATATCCTTGCATATAATAACAACCAAGTCCTTCTAATAATTGTTGTTGTGCTTCTGTCTCAACACCTTCTGCTATTATCTCTACGCCCATGTTATGGGCTAATTGAATGATTGTACTAATAATCACTACACCTTGAGGTTTCATTGGAATTGCATCAACAAAAGATTTGTCTATTTTAATCATGTCTACATGCAAACTGTGTAAATAACTTAATGAAGAATAACCTGTCCCAAAATCATCAATAGAAACTTCAATTCCAGCAGATTTTATTTTTTGCAAAGCCCAAGTAGCAGCTTGTACATCACCCATAAAGCTTGTTTCTGTAACTTCAATACCTATTAAGCCTGGATTAATGTTATAAGAATTTACTGTTTCTAATAGATAATTAATAAATTCTCGGTCTTGAAATTGTTGCATTGAAATGTTCATGGAAAGTTTTAGTTCATGAGCAGCCCATTCTTCTGCTTGTTTACATACTTGATCTACAACCCATCTATCAATATTAATAATAAAGCCTATTCGTTCAGCTGCTGGAATAAATTCATTTGGAGGGACAACACCTAAATTTTTATTGTTCCATCTTAATAAAGCTTCAAATCCTATAATTTTGTTTCTACTCACTTCAAATTGAGGTTGATATACTAATTCAAATTCTTCATTTTTTAAAGCATTTTGAATTTCAGTTTGGATTTGAATTCTTCGTTCAGTTGTTTTTTGCAAATCATCAGTGTAAACAATGATTTTGTTACCTTTTGTAGCTCTAGCTTCATCTAAAGCCAATTTTGCAGATTTAATAATCATTGTTTCGTGGTTGGATACACCAACATGAACTTTTATTGAAATCTCTGATCCATCAATTAAGTAAGGATTTTGTAAAATAGAAACAAGATTTTCAATTGCATGGATAGAAATAGTGTGAGGAATTGCAATAAAAAAGTCATCATTGCCTTCTCTGCTTATCACTCCTTTATCAGACCATCCTTTTAAACGTTGAGAAAAAGACTTTAATAATTTATCTGCAGCAGCAAATCCATATACTGTATTTATATCTTTAAAAGCGTCAATATCTAAAGCAATCAAAGATATATCACCAGATTTTGCCATTTTATTAATTCTTTTTCTTCCATAAACTCTGCCATATAAGCCTGTTAAACTATCTTTTCTCTGGATGTAAATAACAATTATTATATAAACAAGAGTCAGTACTAAAATGTAACTCATAGCATACCTACTTTCATATTTCGTGTGATATAATTTATGTGGAGGTGGACAACTTTGAAAAAGCACACGATGGCAACTACAGCACTGTGGAGTCGAGATCGCAGATTAATTTTGCAATACTTTGCAGATATTGGAAATAGGACTTTACAAGCCAAACATGACAAAAAGTTTACATGTAAGTATATGTTAGATGGTCCTTCAAAATTTGAAATTTACAATATCAAATCGCTTATATTAATCCAAGTAGAAGACGGCATAACAAAACTGTTACATAGAACAGGAACTATTATATTGCCGCAACAACCTACCCAAGTCTCATACGATGAAAATAAAACTCGTGCTGTAGTAAACAATGAAGTTTATGAGGTATTTCGGGCAGCTGACTCTAGATTGTATTGGGGGAATGACAAATGATAAAATTATTTGACTTTCATTAAAATGTCATTATAAATACCATTACCATCATCTGGAAAAAACAATGTACGATGTGTAAATGGAGCAATAACTTCATATCCAGCCACAACAATTGGGTGACATGAATTGTTAAGTATATCTTCAAGTATGTAGGAAGCAAAATCTTTTCTTTGTACATGAGGCAAGAGGATAGTAAATTTTCCTTTTTCTCCTTTAACAATTGTGTCTCCTGCACGTAAAGAATTTTGTATTCTAAATTGTAATTGTTGCAAATATTCTCCTACTTGATCTGGACTAAAAGTAGCAGATATGACATCAAGTCCTTCAAGTTGCAACAAAATAACAACAGCCATATGGTCATATCGAAAAGCTGTGTCTATTGCTTTTTCTAATTTATCACCTATATCGGTTTTAGATGGAGTTGGAGTCGGTGCAGATTGTTGTGTTTCAACTGCAATACTGACCACTTCTGACACAGGCTTTGGATCAAACCCTGATTCTTTAAAAATTGGTTTTACCATCACATTATATGAACGTCCATCAATATAAGATATAAAATTTGCGTGCCGTCCATTAAATGCTTCTTCCCATGCTTGCATCATATTGTCTACTATATGGCTGGGTAATACATCATACACTTTTTTACCAGTCAAATGTTTAGTAGTCAAACCCATTTCTGTTAAAATGTTTCCACTAGCATGTGTAACTATCATGCCTTTATCTCTTTTTATTGATAGACTAAGAGGCAAAATACTTGTTGGATTTTTATCTACTCGTGTTATTTTATAGCTCACAATCCAAATAGAGAGCAAAATTATAACACAAATTCCTACAGTTGCCTCTAATAACATTTAAATTCACCCCTTATATGGTTAAGGCCGCCTTGTGTTATGAGGCGGCCTTTCATGTACTATACACTCATAGGTATAGGTTTATCTGCTATTAAGATTTCACCAAGATTTAAACAATTATATGGATTATGTCCCCATGCCCAAATCTTACCTGATTCTCCGTAAGCAAATCTTGCTCCATCACTATTACTATTGCAATATATAATTTTTTCTGGCAAGTGCATTACAGCTCCACTATAATCAACCAATGTTCCATCAGTTAATGCCATAAGATGTTCACTTGCTGCATATACATCTTCACGAATTAGTTTAGCTTGTGCAGGTTTTATTTCATATAAAGTATTTTGAACAAGAACTAAATTGCTTTGTAAATGTTTCGCACCCCCAATTAATGTGTTTCCTAATATATCATGTACAGATTCACTTATACCAAGATAAGCATGCGGGCCAACTAATGCAATTGCTCGTTCACATGTCTTATGATTATTCCATGGACTACTGATTATTGATCCTGATTGACATAAACATGAAATAATTTCGCCGCCAAAAATATCAATGATTTGACTAAAGGCCAATAAACCAGAACTTTTTATTTGTCCATTGAGGATTTCAATTTGCATAGCTTGTCCAGAAGCCATTAAAACACCAATGCCACTACTATATCGAACAATTTTTCTAACAACTTGTTCCATTCCAAATTGGTAAATACTGTCTTGTATTTCTAGACCAAGAGTCCCCCAAAAATAAGTTTTATTTTTGTTGATCATAAACCCAAGACTTGCGTGGTTATCAAATATATATGCATCAATTTGCATAAGATGATCATCCTCTCCACATTTTATGGAGAAATTATATCATACAAGTATCTATTGTGTAAATAACCACACTAAATGTTCTTCCAAATCCATAGAAATATACATGAATTTGTAACTGTTGTGACCGCTTATTGGAAATTCTAATGTGCCAGAAATTGTTTGTCCGGGCATTATTTCTTGTTCAAAGTCGGGATTATCATGTGGAGCAAATATCTTTCCATCACTAGAACTGACCCTCATTTGTATTGTGGCTGATGGAATTAAGGCTTCTTTACTAGTATTGTGTACATCAAGATCAACAGACAATTTGTTTAAGCTTGTTCGCATACTTTGAACAGTGATAATCAAACCATCCATTTCTTGTGCAGTACCAGGCCGTGCCATTATATTATCTTTTTGTTCCCAATATTCATTAATTTTTGAGGCATCTTCTTCATTTACCATAGGATTTATTTCTTTGATTTTTTCTTCTTTATTTCCAATTATTTGGATAGTGCCCCAGACTACAATAGTTATACCCAACAAAACAGTAGCCACGGTTTGTGTAGAAATTTTGTTTCGCATTTAGACCTCCTCCTTGTATTTAAATTATACAAGGATTATATTTTGTCAGTCAATTGACCTTAATCATGCTCGTGTGATAAGATCATAACAAAGGAGATGAAGGTCTTGATAAAACAAATATATCAATTTGGGTTAGTAGCTGTTACATTAGCAATATTTGTAATTGGAGCTTCTTATAATAAGGGCCAAGAAGAAGAGTCGAAGGTTTTTATACTCACGTCAGGTGGATCAATTGCCACAGCTTTTGCCATAGACTCTCATACAATAGTGACTAACAAGCATGCTGTAAATGGTGAGATCCAAATCACAGATTATAAAGGAAACAAACTTACAGTTACACAATCTACTTTGATAAAAGATATAGACCTTGCATTTATTGAAGTAAAAGAAAAACTGTCTTATTTCAAATTAGAAGAAGGTGCAATTAGAAAAGGTGATAATGTACACACATATGGGCATCCATCCACAAAAGACGGAACATTATTAGATTATTCATTGTCAGTTGGTGTTGTGGCTGGATTTAATAGACAAATCGGAAATGAAGTTTTTGACCAATTAGATGCTAATATCAATGTAGGATTTTCTGGAGGACCATTGATAAATGAAGATGGAAAAGTGATAGGCATAATAACAAGTATGTTGCAAAATAAACAAGGAATTGCGTTTTATATACCAAATGAACAAATAAAAAGGACTAGGCCAAATGCTTAGTCCTTTTTATTTGTTATTTTAAATAACCAAGTTTTTTCATTTATTGTAAAAATGTGATCTCCTGCTTCAGTGATGTCAAAAGAATAACTTATTGCGATCGATTCGCCTGGTTCTATTTTAAAAGAAATTGTTTCAACAGGTTTTTTGTCTGATAATGTCACAGTTTCAAATACTGTTTCATCGAGCGACTGAGATGAATTATTTTTAAGTGTCAATTGAATAGTCAATTGATTGTGATGTAGCACGGCTCGTGTAAGCCATATCATTATTTCTTTGGTCTCCACTACTTGTCCCATCTTTGTATTAAAAATTGGTGACGGTGATGGTGATGGTGGTATTGGCTTATTAGCAGGTGTTGATTGTGGTTGTGGTTGTGTCTCTTCTACTAAAACAAAAGATGATTCTTTTGTTTGATCTTTAATTGAACCAATTTCAACATCAGGAGGCTGTATGATAGTTACTGAGGCCTTTTGAGTATTAGCAATTGAAAAAACGTATATAGTTGGAATAGTTATGATTAGAGTCGTGATGATTATAGCCCAAATCCATTGTTTTTTGTTCATAAAAATCTATCCTTTATTAAATAAATAATGGCTATATGGACCAAAACAATAACAGGAAGCCCTATGTTAAACTTTTGATGTTTTGTTTTATGTTTAAATAATCTCATACCTATTGTGCTGCCAAGTGAACCTCCAATTATAGCAACCCCAAGCAAGGTTTTTTCTGGAATTCGCCATTTTTTCGATGCAGCTCTGCTTTTGTCCACGTACATAAGTACTACTCCTACTATATTTATTAGTACCAGATAAATTATAGTAGTGATCAAGATAATGTTATCCATATACAATCTCCCTCCTTAGAGGGATTATAAGGTATGATCATTATTTATTGCAAGATAAAAAAGAGAATCAACCATGACGGCTGATTCTCTTATTGATTATTGGTGTTTCTATAAATAAGATGCTGGCGTCATTTAACCCAAGTCGATCATTTATATTACTTCCCCATACCCATATATCACCAGTTTCATCAATTGCAAAATGAGAATCATAGTGCGAATATATGTATATGATCCGTCGTGGAAAATCAATATAATCATATACATGTCCATTAGTGTTCCAAACTGCTACTAAACCACCATCAGACAATGCCAATTGTTCTGTAATGATTAAAAATCCTTCTAAGTCTAATAACTGGTGCGGATAAGTGGGATTGTCTTTTTGAATAATATACACTGACTCTTCTAAAGTATAAAATATATAGTCAGTAGTTTCATTAACATATTTTACACCTTTAGCAATAACTAATGGAATCTCTGAGTCACCTAAATAAACCAAATTGTTGCGTGATGTCCATAAAACAATACCATTATCTGCACCTATTATTTTATTTACATTCATTGACAATTCAACCCATTTATTTGATGACTCATAAAATAAATATTTGTTATCTAATAAATATACTGCCGAACCATATAATGTCTCAATGTCAGTAATCAAATGATTTGAATCTATTTTTTGAGGTTTCCATGGAGCAGGAAAATCTGAAACTACAGTAACTGTACCATTATTATGTAAAATTTGTGTTTTGTGGCTGGATATAGTTACTTTATGCACATTGTTTAAGATCGGTAAAATCAAGTTTCCCCAAGTAATCAATCTACCATCCCATATTACATATCCTGCTGTGCCATTTTTAATGATTTGCAGCTTCACCCAGTTTATCACCCCAAGCTGCTTTGTAATCAGAAGCTGTTTTTCCTTCTTTATCTTTAATATAAGGATCAGCTCCTTGAGACAATAAAAACGACACAACATTTTCTTGTTTATGAATCACTGCTCGTATAAGAGCTGTTTTTCCATCATCTGACCTAGCATTAATGTCAGCTCCATCTTTTAAAAGTTCATTTGCGACTTCAATCAATCCATCATTGCAAGCTATATGCAATGCAGTCCAACCCAAAATAGTGTGCTCAAAATCATTTCCATGACTGTTAATGCAAGTTTCACCTGTAAAACCTTTTGCTATTAGCATTGGTAAACACCTCCCATTAATTTCAAACTAATGTTATCTTATGGACAAATTTGAACACAATATTTAAATATAAAAAGAGACTGGACAAGGTGTCCAGTCTCTTTTGTTTAGTTGTACGCAAGACCTCGGTGGATGGTTTGGATGAGGTTTGTTGTGTGAGTTAATGTAGAACTTTTAACCAATGTAAGTAGTATTGGTTGTATATCAGGCATGTTAGCTAAAATGAATTTGTAATCATTAAGATTTAAGTTTTCATCTAATGTCTCTTCAAGAAGATGTGCACGAATAGCTGTACGATCTATGAAGATTTTATCTTCATTAGGACTAGCAATGGCAACTATATCTTCTTCGATACGAGAATTAGTGATATCTACACAGTCAATGGAAGTCGTAGTAACTACCATTAAGTCACCGATTTGAAAGATATTTTCCTCAAATCCAGCCATACGACTAATCATGTCAAATATCATTTCAGCTCTTTTTTCTTTATTACTGAGACTGGTGTTAGATAAGGTAATATCCATCGAAACTCTTTCTTCCAGTTGCTCAATAGGAAACACATTGCTTTCGTACACAGATTTGTGTTCCAGCAATTCTATTTCAATTCGGTTTCTTGCTACGATAAGTGACAATTTGTGGAATTGAACCAGCCTAATTTTGTTTCGATGAAGAACAAGATCAGATTCTTTTACCCAGAATACAGGATCTGTCCCATTAATAACTGCTTCTCCACTATCTTCGATAGTATCATGAGCAGTGATTGGTGAAGATGTAGATGTAGAATAAAAACCGCCACCACCACTATAGCCACTATCAGAATCAGTTGTAGCAACAGTTATAGATGCTTGAAATTCTTTTTGTTCCGGTGATTGTTTATTTGGATTCAAAAAGGCTTGCATTTCAAGTTCATCATTGTTATCATCTTGGTCATCTTTGTTTGCTTTTCGAAGCACCAGCTTATTAAGTTCATCAATAGCTTTTTCATCATCACCAAGAAAAATACGGAATTTAGCTACTTTACTGACTCTTTTCTTATCTGCCCAATAAACAACAGAACCAGAATACTTGTCTAATTCAGTAATAGTACCAGTTGTAATAGCAGTAAAAGCAAGTTCTTCTGCTAAAGACCGAATCATAGAAGTAAATTGGCTATATTTATTGTCTCTGATGATATCTTTCCGGTCAGGAGCTGTCAAATTTAGTGCTTTGTCTGTAATGTGAAGATCACCATTTAAGTAGTACAAACCTGGCAAAGTAGTGACCTTTCTACCTTTGTAAAAGACATTAACAGATTCACTAAATTCTTTTGTAAGACTTAACCAACCAACACCTAAAATAGGGTCATTAATGATTGTAGAAAAACTAGAACCATCTGTGTCAGTTAAATTCTTTTTAGAAATTTGTTTGCCATTTAAAAAGATATCCAATTCATGCACATAATTTCCAAGTTGTGTAATACGTGTGCTAAGAGCAGTGCTTGTGGCCTTATCCCATTCAAAATTTTCCAAAATGAGTTTGAAGCCATTGAGATGCTCTTCTTCCGGAAGAATAATAGTGTCGATTTGTGATGCATCACGAGTAGTCGTAACTAAATCAACATCAAAAATTACTTTTTTAGGGCCAGAAATGATGGTAATTTTGTTAGAAACAGAAGTATTAGCAAAAAATCCCATACCAAACGGATTTTCTGTTTCCATTACATCTTTACCCCAACCTGATTCACCCATTGTAAACAATTTTTGCATGTCTTCTAGTACAGGACCGTCATTTTCAAAAGTTACTACTTTTGAATAATAATCATAAGAGACCCACACATTTTTTGCTCCAGCACGATGTGCATTCTGAACAATTTCGTCCGCAAATGCTACTGGATCCTTTTGTGTGCTACGGCGTTGCAACATCAACAAATCAATTAAACTTGCTTTAAATTCTAGTTTTTTCATAATAAAGTCACTCCTTCAAATTTTATGTTTCTAGTATAACATATACAGATAGTTCAGTCAATCTACACAAAAGAACCCACTAGACTAGTGATCTAGTGGGTTCCTTGATTTAACTAATAACCATTAACTGTTTTTTCATGTGTGGTTTTTCCCATCCAGGAAGCAGCTTGAGAGAAGCTGATTTATCTTTTGTTATAGTACTTAAAATAAGTTCTCCCACTCTTTTTACTACTGCAGCCAATGAATCAGAAGCAGTTGTGTGAACAGTAGCAGTATGAGTACTGCCACCATAAGAAAAACTGATAGTAAATGTGGTGATATCCCCATCTTCTTTTAACACTTTTACTTGGCCATTTTCAATACCTTGGCATCCTTGCACTGCCATCAAAACGTTGTTTCTCATAAATATAGTATTCATTTTCATAATAAATCAGCTCCTTAAAATTTTATGATCTGATTTTATCATATTTAAATAAATCAAACAAGAAGACCCATCCAGTGGGTGGATGGGTCTTCTTGTTAAGTGTCAGAAAAACTAGCATAATAAGTAATTTCTTCAATTACTTCTTGGGGCAAACCCATTTTGCGAATTACATTTGTGTCAAAGCCATCATATGTGAATGTGATGTGAGGCAATCCTTCTCTAGGCCGAATCAATATATATCCATTTCTCAAAACACAAAAACTTTTACCTCTATATTCATGTGGGTCATCTTTACTATCCATCATTTCAAGTACTTCTTTGCTATGAAATTGATGTGCCAAAAAGTCTGTTTTGACGATAAACTCATCACACCATTCTGGCAAATCTTCCATCGTTTCTCGTTGGTATGATATACCATCTTCTGTTATTTGGAGTATATTACGGGAGCCAAGCCTGCTATGAATCGTATCTTGTGTATCTAATTCAATACTTTCGATTTCAACATATTGCCCATCTTGTGATATATGAACAGAATAGTGGTCTATTGCATTTCTTTTGAAAGATGATTTTGGTACTCTTATTAATCCCGTTGCAGCATCATGATTAAAGCCACGATAAGACGTATCTTGCATTATGATAAGTTTTCTCAGGCTATTTATATTAGGAACCAAGAAGCCTACACCAAAAAACACTAAAGCATTACAAATAATAGAAGCATAAGTTTGTTCATTTTTTAAGTGATCAGGCATATCTGGAATTTGCATCTTTTTATCAAAAATATATAATGTACATTCTTCGGATGAAACAGAAATTGATGCCTTAGACATTGGTATGCCACACGCGGTCAGAGCTTTTTCTAGTGATTCATAATGGATCAAATTATCCAACTCCTTTTATCTTTTATATACCAATTGTATCATATAAATAAAGAGAGCCACAATAAATGCGGCCCCCTCATGTTTTCCATTATACTGAAAATAAAATCTCTTCATCTGCATCAAGTTCTGCGTTATACTCTTGGCGTACGATTACCAATTTTTTAGTAGCTGTGATTTTGTCACAAATATTGAGGTATGATTGGATCTCTCGTGGTGAGTCCTCCATATACACAAGATCAGTTACTAAATGATCTTGTGTATATTTTAAAATAAGTTCTCCTTTAGGAACACCATCAGAATGGACTAATTTCCCTTGAGGTAAATTTTGGTCTTTCAACCATTTTGCACTTGCTTCTGTTGTTTCTTTAGGTCTTGCTGTTAAATAAATTAAACTATAACCATTAGCAGCAAGTTTTGTGACAAATTGTATGGATGGATTAATCGGTTCGGCGCTTAAATAAAGTGAATGATCCAACCATAAAGGGATGCCAGCAGGAATGGCGTGACCAGTTGGGTCTAATCCTCTCGAACGAAGTACACTATTAATATCTGCTAATGTGTTACATAAATCAATGATTGCTAATTTCATGTTTTCTCTCCTTATGTTTAGAGTTATGAGCTGCTACATCTGTCACAAATTTTTTGAAGATTGGTTCCATATCGGCTTGGCTGTCAATGAGATATTGATTAATAACCGAACTTACACTTTCAGTAGTCAGTTGCAAAAGAGCAATTAGATCTTGTACTTTTTCTTCCACAACACTTGTCATTTTATATTCAGAACTAAGTGCTAGTATATGACTGTTTTTCATAGCTTTTGCTACTGTTTCATATTGCACATCTAGTATGCGATCGGCAATTGAAAATTCCATCTTGTCAATGATCCGAAGCATATTACATAATTGTTTAGATTCGTTTGGAATTGTTCGCAAGATGTCACTATATTTAGCTATTCTACCTGTCATATAGGTGCGACTGCGACTTATTAAGTAAAAAGTAAAACCAATAAGAGATGTGTTTATTGCTAATGCTAAAAATCCAACAAAGCCATGTGGATTCCAGATCAGGATAGTGATGAAAAAGAGTATAGCAATACACCCACACAGTGTCGCTTGTTTCCGTCTCTTTTCTTGCATATATACCCTCCTTATTAAATACCTAACATGTTCTTAGCCATTTTATACTCTTCCCATGCTTCTCTACAAGGAAAATCATTCCTATCTGTACTTGTGAGACGTGTCCATCCTCCGACTTTATTTCTTGCGATCACTATACCTTTGTATATCCAGCAAAGGTTACCAAAATATTCAGGCTGCAAATTGAGAGTCTCAAGATACTGGTGGTTGCTAGTGTTTAGTGGATTTGGAACCAGCTGATGCAAAGCTGCAGCTGAATGTATATATTCAGGCAAAAGTCTAGTTTTGATGTATAAGTCTTGTCCAGTAGTTATATCCATTGTAACTGACCATGCCTCCCCTTTAAATTCTATTGTAGTCAGGGTCCAAGTGTTATTTATTATATTTGCCACAGCAACACCACGTCTTTCATCAATCTCACAACCAACGGGCACTGTGTTTCCCCATCCTATGTCCAATGAATATAAAGCTTGTGCTTTTGGCCACGCAAAATCACCCATAAGAAGTCCTGAATCTTGGTCACCACAAAGTGTAGTATAATTTGGAGATTGACTATTGATTTTCTCTATAAGTGGCTTTTTCCAAGCCAACAATTTATCTTGAGGAATCTCTTGTTCATTATAATGAACGAATCGTGTTCCTTCATATTTAACAAATGCTATCATGTTTGTTGTATTATCTTTGACAGTAACTGCAAACTTTCCAAAACGAATATTATCCATGATTGGTCCCTCCCCTATTTAAGGATACCACAAGTACTAAGAGAGGTACAATCCAGCTGCTAGGATTATTGTGAAAGTACACATAAAATTATATAAAACGGCTATAGGCATTGTAAAAAACAATGTCCACCATTTTTGTAGATTTACAATAAATGTTGCTCCTAAACAAATTGTGATCGGGACGAAGGTGGTCCCGATCACAAAGTCTAGACCCATAATAATACACATGCTGCTAACTAGAGGACTCATTGCTGCTAATACCCAAATTCTTTTCATTTATTATTCGTGCTCCTGTCTATGTTGTGTACCAATTACTTGAAAACAGCCTAAAACCACACATACTACGAATCCCCAAATAGAAATCCATGTGGCCCAAGCATTTCCGAGCATTGTAGGAATAAATGCTAATAAACTCACCAATAAAGAAAAAGAGAATAAAGTCTTTTGTTGAGATAAAACCCAAGATACTACAATGATCATCGTAGTCAACATAAGTAATTCCTCCCTTTTCATTTTATTGGTTAATTTTAGTATTTAAGACTGCATTTTTGCAATCCATAAAACCAATCTTTAAAATAAAGAAAACAACAAGCTTAAGCTTGTTGTTCCCCTTCTTCAAACCGAATTGTGGTTTTTCGTCCAATATTGATACCTTTGAGAGCATGGGAAATATGATCCTGTGCAATCATAATTTCTTCGTCAGAAGTATTGAGACTGGGTAGTGTAACAAACCAAGTATCTTCATCTAAGTCAGCTACTACCCAAAAAGCTATACCACCTTTACATTTGACTTTCACTAAGACGCCTGTTAAAACATAATTCAAGTCATTGCCATCAGTTGTCACAAATCTGTCTACTATTTTTGCATCTTTGACTTCTGTGATAGCCACACCGTCATATTTATTAGACATGCGATCTTGAGAAACACTACACACAGCAAGATTAGTCAAAATAACCACATCCTCGTTGTTTTATGGATGGATTATATCACATTTTTATTTTCCAGTATAGACATATATAGTAATACCTGGTGAAAATTTTTCTGCCTTTACTTGATACTTTCCACTCCGCAATATAGTTTTAATCAAATCACTTAATCTTTTTTTGTCTGCAGAGTCCCATTTTCGTCCTGGATACAAATTTTCAGCTACAACGTCACACAAGATAGAAACCCGTATACGACCCTTTTCTTTAACAATTCGTGCTGCTTCGTTTTTAATTGTCTCGTTAGAAACTTTTTCCATTTTATTCACTCCTAGATATAGATTTCGCTATCAAACCAACACTTGCATGATTGTTCCAAACATTTATGTTGAGATTACCTAAGATTGACACTTTATTTCCGACTTGTATTGATTGACATTTAGTAGTCCCACCAAACATAATTGTGGATATTGATGGTTGTATTGAAAGAAGATCTATTTCATCATCTTCTGTTATTGTACATTGAAAATGACTTTTTTCTTTGCCTACAGGATCAGCTTTACTTACATACCCCGTTAAACTAATAATTGGCACTGGATTGTTTTGACCACAAGGCTCAAGTACAGACAACTCTCGACATAGATCAAGTGTTATTTCTTCTAGTGAACAGAAGATATCTACTGTAGATGCTGGGTCTAATTTATTATAAACAGTGTGTGCTGATATGTTTGTTCTAAAGGTATCCAGATTATGTGATTCTAATCCCAAACCTGCTGCAGCCATGTGTCCTCCAAAATAACTTAAATGAGGTTCACAAGCAGCCAAAGCAGAGTAAAGATTGAAATCTCCATGAGATCTGCATGATCCTTTTAACAAACCTGTTTCTTTGTGGGTGTAAAGAACAATAGCAGGTCGGTCATATTCTTCTACAAGTTTAGAAGCAATTAATCCGACCACACCAGGATGCCAATCTGGAGAGTGAATAACTAAGGTTTTGTAATCTAAAAGACTTTGTTGTTCAATCATCAACCTTGCTTCTTCTGTACATTTTTCCACCGTCCTTTGTCTTTGTTCATTCAAAGTATTTATGTGTTCTGCTAGTTCGATTGATTCAGTTAAAGAGTCTGTGGTCAACAATTGAACTGCTAAATCTGCGTCATCAATTCGACCTGCTGCATTTATTCTAGGGCCTATTTTGAACCCAATGTCAGTTGATGTAATTGGTGCTGGCAATGCATTAGCCATTTCAGCAAGTACATGCCCGTGACATAAATTAGGTGCACAATAACAACATAATATTTTGCCTTGTAATTCGTGCAAAGAAGCTATTAAATGAGGTTGAGTCAAAATCCATTGTCGATAAGCTTCAACAGCTTCTTCTCTTGAACCAACTGTATATTGAGCCATAGTTCCTGTTTTGTGGCTGAATGGATTGCCCCATTTACTTCCACGACCAATATATACATCATAAGGAACATTATGGTGTTTATTTACTACAGTAGTTTTTATTGGATATGGAGCATTTAAACCAATGACTCTATACAATTCTGTTAGTCCAACCACAGGACTTTGTCTCATTTGTGTTAATCCTTGTTGAACCATCCACCTGTTTTCATCTACTAAAGGCATCATATCTGCCACAGTGCCTATTGCAACATATTGTAACAGATCATATGGAATTTTGTCAAGAATTGCACAAGCTAATTTGAAAGCCACACCTACACCAGCTAAACCTTGAAATGGATATTGACAATTTTTAAGTTTAGGATTAATTATTGCAGTGGCCTTAGGTAATATTTCTTTTGGCTCATGATGGTCAGTTACAATAACATCCATCCCAAGTCTGTCAGCTGCGGCTATTTGTTCTACAGCTGTGATACCAGTATCAACTGTTATAATCAAAGATACCTGTTCTTTACTGGCCCAAATTATATTATGTAGATGTAGTCCATAGCCATCTTTGATGCGGTGAGGTACTTTGTAGATGAAATTAGCATTTAGTTTTTGCATTAGTTTTATCATAAGTGATGTTGAACTAACACCATCAGCGTCATAATCACCATAAATCAGAATTTTTTGGTTCTTTTCAACAGCAAGTTTTATTCTATTTACTGCCTTCTGCATATCTTTAAATAAAAAAGGATTATGTAGACATTGTTGTGTAGGATTAAGAAAAGCTGTCGGATTAGTTATTCCACGTTTATATAGTATATCCAATACTTTTTTACTTATCATCAGAATCACCCCTTACGATCATAACAGAAAAGTGAATGACTAGTCAACATTATTCTTGCATAAACAATCTAAAAATGCTAAAATAATTTTATAAAATTTTAAGGAGATGGGATAAATGAAACTGTTCAACGTACCGGGTCAACCACTATCAGACATAACTCACGAATGGTCACTCAGGAGATCAGAGATTATTTGTCATGATGAACAATGTTTAATCATTCATTATTACTCAACCTCTTACTCATATAGTTTTGCTTCAAATGGAGTGTGTGTCAATCATAAGTTAGAACAATATCATTTCTTCTTAGAAAATGATCAGATAGATCTAAAACTTGATATGCTGCCTGTACCTGATGATTGGTGGGGAAAAAAGATACAAAAACCACTGGACTTTATACAACATCCAGGTAATGTAGAAATTCATGATCAACTTGGTTGCTTTGAACCACTGTACAAATCAGACAATGTTTGGTTATTAGCAAATAAAACTATGTTGATTAATCACCCCACATTGGGTTGGATTTCAAACAAATATGTAAGAAGAAAAGACATTCCAGTTTCTATAAATGAAGAGATCAGAATGGTTAAAAACTTAATCTAAATGATGAAAGACAACTGCTAGCGCATACTTAGCAGTTGTCTTTTATTTTAGGACGCATATATAAAAAGGAGTTGGCCATATGATAGACCAACTCCTTTATGCTTAGTAGATTATGTTGGTAATCTAAAAATAATACTATCAACATCAAAAATGATTGCATCTTCATGGTCATTATATGGCACAATAGGCAAATTATAACCATCTGCTTCTACAACTCCATCTTCGCATGTGCACATAACGCCTTCTCCATTACACACCGTACATTCTTCTTTCAAATAACCATCATCGCACTTACAGTCTTCATCTGATCCATCACAATCAGGGCATTCAATAGATACAACGCATTCCCCATTGCATTGATAGCACTCCTCAGAAGCCGAGTGCTCTCCCTCACAGACACTGCAAATTTTCATGGGCCAATGCTTAATATTAAATACTGCAGGAATAAGAATTTGTTTGCTCGACAAAGAAGTGTTACTATCAAATAAATATACCTTTTTTGACGCAGGTCCTAAATCAATAGCTTTAAGTGTCTCTTCCATTACGCGGTCATAAGGCGATATTGCGTAAATCTTGTGAAAGTAATAATAATGAATAGACTCAGATATAAACCCACGAATAATACTCTGTGCAACTTTTTTCCCTTGCCCATCATGTAAAATGGCAACAGCAACAGTAGTATCTTCTAACATGGCCCAGATTTTATGGGATTGATTGTGTTGTTCCCTTTTGCATTTTGGACTATCTACCCAATTCATGTGAGAAGAATATTCCGCGTCAACACCCATTAAGGCAATCTCAGATGGATCTACTGTTATAGATAATATAGCACCTGTGATTAGGTCTTTTGTAACACGTGCATTATAAGCCTTGGAAAGAAGCTCGGAAGCCTTATCTTCAAGCAAATCTGATTGCAAAAACGTGGAAAATTTGTTTCCTCCTATAATTGTAGGATCTCCAAATATCGTAGCCAATTGTTTAAACTTTTCAGAGCCAATCCAGTTGTTGGTCAATTCTTCTTCCGTTAGCCTAGAAAGGACCTCCCCGATTTTATCTATACCGATAGAGCCTTCACACGCGTTTACCCCATCAAACAATATTGGTTTAGTTAAAGGTCTTTGCACATGATATTCACCGCATATAGCTAATATCGCAGAATTTCGGATCTCATAACGAATATACTGTGAACCTGGACAACAATCTTCCTCAACAGCCTCATATCTTTTTATCACATCTTCAAGACACATAACAAATCACTCCTTAAGATTTTTATATATATAATTGTACCATTTGCAAATTATTTCTACAAGAATTATACTATTAATTATTATTCTTGTTTCAGAAAGACAAACTAGTATAGCTGGCTTCTTTTCTATACATAGCTACGTATATTATTGACTGTATTAAGTGTATGACGTTATAATTTGTTTATGATTAATAAGGAGTGATGGACTTGACAGAAGCAGCAGCTCAGGTTTCGCAGATTCATACAAACAATGGACAAATTACTTTGTATGACCACTTGAGTTTTGCTCAAGTGACCAAAGGACATCAAACAGAAATCGGAGATATCTACCTCGCCTACACCTTAAACAAACCCATAATGGAAGATGGAGAGGGACCAGTATCTGGATGCATCAAATTACAACCTCGTGGTGGAGGATACGTCCAAGCAAGTGGTGCAATTTGGGGCGATTTCATGATGTGGATGATCATCAAAACGCTTTGTCAAGGCAAAAAACAATATTTACCGCCTGGAGCGCATTTCAATGAAATCACAATCGGATTTGATGCAATGCCTGGACAAATCGGCTCTCATACTTTTGTAAATGTACCGGAAGATAAACAACATGTGCTAGAACTTGAAGTAATTATCAATCAATTGGAAGGTTGGATGAACAATGCTGAATCACACTACTTGGAATATCTAGCAGCCATCAGTTAAACAAAAGCCCACTCTATCACAGAGTGGGCTTTTTGCTATTTTTAAACGCAAACAAAAACCCCACCAAGTACAATTGGTGGGGTTTTTGTTTTATTTAAGACTAGCTGCAATAGCACGGAAAGCTGCAATATTTTCGTAGTCATTGAGAATGATTAACGGATCAGCTGCTGTTTTTACGATCACTACTCCAGCATCTTCATTGACATAGGTATACTGCCCATAAATACCAATTGCTACGTACTCTTTGCCAAACTCAGCGCCATATGGTACCCACCATTGATATTTGTACCCAAGGCCTGGGTCAGCAACTCCTGGCATCAATGCTTCTCGATCTGGTGTAACCGATTCTTCCACCCAAAACGCTGGGATGATTTGTTTGTTTTTGTACTTGCCGCCATTACGGAACAATTCACCAAATTTTGCATAATCACGTAGTGTGGAATTCATGAGAGCAAAACCAATTTCGTTACCATGAGTATCGGTGTTCCAAAACCCAGCAGATTCCATTTCAAGAGGTTTCCACAATTTTTCTTCATAATATTTAGCAACTGTTTTGCCTGTTTGTTTTTCAATCAGCCAAGCCAATATTTGAGTATCAATTGACTTATATTTGAAGGTGTTTGGTTCAGATTCACGTTGCAAATTAGTGACATATTGTTTAATTGAGCCACCTTCAAAATAAAGATATGGAATAAGGTTATTTAGATCAGAATCTGGATCATCATAATTTTCATTAAAGTCAATGCCAGACGACATTTCTAGCACTTGCTTGATGGTTACACCATCATAACCAGTACCTTTAAGTTCTGGAATATAATTGATTACAAAGTCATTAACATTACCGATTTTGCCTTCACCAATGGCAATACCAATCAATGCTGAAACATGAGATTTTGCCATGCTCCAAGAGCTGACTTTTGAACAAGCTGTGTATCCTTGCAAATAGTCTTCACTAATAATTTTGCCGTCTTTCATGACTAACATGCCAGTCGTGTTAGTCTTTGTGTAAAGATCAGCAATCGTTTGAGTTTGTCCATCAAATTCATATTCTAAAGATGTCAGATCTTGTAGTTTTTTGTTGTGAATTATTGTTGTACCATTAGACTCTTTACCATAAATCTTGCTTGGTAAAATATTATCCATGGTACGAAAATTTGTTGCGATCATATCATCGTCATATAAAGTAAAGAGTCCTTCTACATTTGGATTACGATCAACAGCAGTAGGCTTACAATGAGTCGTAGGATTTGGTTTTTCTTTGGCAAGAGCTGGTGTTACTGCCAACAATGATCCAGCTACAATACATGTCGTGATTACCTTCAATACTTTCATTTAATCTCTCCCTTTATATCTAATTTTGTCTGTCTACCATATTGTACCAGTATATGGTAGACTTAAACAATGCATATTATGGCATGCCAGATGTGTCCATTAGGAAAATAAATTTAGCCGATTGTTACTTTGTACCCATAGTCAATTGTGCTAGAGCAACATTTGTGTCAGTAATCTGAATTGCAGTAGCTTTGTTTTGTTCTCCTAGTGAGTCAGACATGCCAATCAATTGTTCTAAAGCTGCTGAGTTTTGTTGCAGTGTAGCCATAAAATCTTCCATATGGCCACATACTGTGTCATTATTGTTTTTGATAGAATTTATGTCAGATGAAACTGCAGATGCAGAGTAATAAAGTTCTTCTACTTGAGCACAAATCACTTGGAAGAATTCTGCACATTGAGTGACAAGTGTAAGATTATTTTGTGCTTCTAAAACCATTTCAGAAAAACTTGTACCAACAGACTCTGATGAATTTTTTATTTGATCAGACCCAACACGAATGTGTTCTGCAAGGCTTTTGGTCCTATTGGAAAGAGTACGGACTTCTTCAGCAATCACAGAAAATCCTTTTCCTGCTGAACCAGCTCTAGCAGCTTCGATACCAGCATTAATAGACAAAATGTTTGTTGTACTAGCAATTTCACTTATTTCATGGCTGGATTCAACTAGTTTTTTCAAAGAAGATTGAAAACCATGCAAAGTTTGTATTGATATTTGGAATTTTTGTAGAAACGACTGAAATGTATCAAGGAATTGATTGGCAAATTGTTCGCCTTTTATGGAAGTATCACGTACATCACCTGTACCTGCATGCAATTCTTGTGTTCTTGCTTGAATTGTTTCAATGAACTGTGAGTCTTCAACCATAGCTTCATTTATGTTGGTTAAAGTATGAGCTTGAAATTCTAATGTCTTACCTATTTCGTGAAAAGAAGCATTCATGTTTGTAAATGAAGTTTGAAATTCGTTACTTAGTTCGTTAATGTTGTTGACGGATTCAGAAATGGATTCTACTCCAGCCATTAAATGTGCGTCTTTGTCACTCATTAAGTTAGTCAATGCAGTAGTTTGTTTGTGGGTGTCTAAGAGGTCTTTTATCAGGTTAGACCCGATTTGAACAAGTGCGTATATGAAAATGGAGGCCAAAACGTAGTATGTTAAGTAATTTATGTATGTATTGAGTTGGTCTATAGACGTAGATTGAGCTGCACTTGAAATATCCATTACTTCTGGTTGCATCCATAAAGAATACATGATGCATATTAATCCAAATGAAAAACCAAGTAAAAATGTCTTACGTTTTAAATAGAATGCTCCAACTAACATGACTAACCATGATACATAAATATTACTCACATCAGGTAATACATATACCAGACACGCATTTACTGAGGCTATTCCGCCTATTGTCCAATAAGTGAAAAAATTGACCAGTTTCTTTTGAAAGTATAAATAACATGTACCACTGACGATTATTACCTCTAAAAAGATGGTGGTCCATATGGCCGGAGTAAATTCTAAACTGGAATATGAAAAAAGAGTCATAATTCCAATAACGACCATTGCCCACATAATAAATTTTTGTCTCCGTCTCAGGTCCCTATATTCAATTGATTTGACGTCCAACTTAATCACTCCTCTTTTTTATTATATGCATAATGACATTTCCGACAGCTGAAATCGCAATGGTGCCTGTTATCCACAAGTCGATACCAACCAATTCATAGTACCCTGTAGCAATAAGATACATTAATGCAACAATGGCAAATGATACTGCACGTGGGATATGACGTGTGATGAGTTTTTCTTTAAATCTAATTCCAACCGCAAACATGATGACCAAACACATACCTGTCAAAGTCGCCAGTAGCACTAGTAATCCAGGCATTATAGACATAATTTCTTTCCAAGAGGGACGCAGGATTATGGTAAGGGCCACAGTCCCAAAAAGACCAACCAGTGCCATCAAAATAATGTTAGCATATGACCATATTCTTACGTAATTCATATAACATACCTTCTTTCCAAAGTTTTCCAGTTGCGTTGTGTAACTGGATGTGTTAAAATTATTCAAAGGAGATGAATAAAGAATGAATTGGACAGCTGAGAGTAATTACTTGATGGAACAAGCAGTACGACAAAAAATTGCTAGTGGAAGCACACTAAATAATGCATTTAAAGAAGTAGGCGAGTCTGAAGAGTTTAATTTGTCTTTGAGAGCCATTTCTAATCAATGGTATAGATTACATGCAAATAGTGAATGGAACAAACCAGATGATTTAGATCTTGCAACTGGTGTTTCAGCTTTAATGGAAGCTGGTATTGAATTAGAAGCAGCAATAAAAGAAATGGCATATCGTATGAGTCGTTTTCCAAGCACTTGTATGGAAAGATGGCGCACACTGACCATGGGGACCTCTGATGAAGTGATGGTTCCATCCACACCAAAACCTGTAGCAATCGCGCCATCCGATCCATTTGAGAATGTCCTAGGACAATTTAAAGACCTTCACTCAGACTATCAACGAGTACTAGGAGAAAATGAAAGACTGTTTGAAGAAAACCAAACGCTCAAAAGTGTGTTAGAGAAAATAAGTTTATTGATTCAAGATGCTAAGTAGCACAAGTACACTGTCTATATCTCACATGCCATGGTCGTTTCTTTTGCAAAATCGTGAATTTGTTAAGAAACGCAATTAATTCGGCTTGAGCAGTGTCAAATAAAAAAGTTTCAATACCTCCTTCTCTAACCACTTTTCCGGTCAATCGGAAAGACTCTCCTTGGAGTTGAAAATGGACATCTATTTCACTTCCTAGGGGTGTTTTGTGGTTGGATTTAAACCCAATACCATGAGCTGACAAATCAACAATACAAATCTCACCAAAAGTCGATTCGGCAATAAGGTGGGGATTAAATTTTAAACGAAAGCTATTTCTTTTGTTCATAAAATTAGTCCTCACTTTCTATGTCTCTCTATAAAATTATAACTTCACACAAAAAGTCTTTGCAATAAAAAGGAGCCATGGTTAGTCCATGGCTCCTACTTTATTAACCCATATAGCACATTCGTCTCCATTAAGTGAAGCTGGATATGGACCATATGTGTAAGTAACATTATACTTACCATACACTACCTCATGGGTGCCTATTTCTAATTTTGCATGTGTGCGAAGAAATTTTGCAATTTCTTTGTTTAATGCTTGCCAATGTACATTATTTGGAAATGAATGAACTAAATATATCATCATTGCACATCATTCCCAAATTCATCTTTCATTTCTGCACAAAACCCAGACCAATCTAATAGAGCATTATCAGTGAAATCTAGCATTAATCTAGCGATAGTTTCACCGACATTAGAAAGGTTGTCTTGGTCAGACACTGCGACTACGACACCAACAAAATCACCATTGCCAACAAACCTTGGTGTTTCAATGGCAATATAATAAAGATGTTGTAGGTTTGTTGTAGAACGCTCTAGATAATGCTTTAATGCATCCATAGATTTTGTCGCGATAGTTTCAAATTCATAGTTAGAATCGAGCAAATAAATTTTTTGTGACATATATAACACTCCTTCAAATTTTATAAACCAATTATACCACAGACTTTAATTGTGTTCAACCATACAAACTGATATAATTGGTTTATAAAATTTGAAGGAGATGAATGTTATGCTGGTTAAAGATGCAAAATCATTTATATCACAAGAGATAGGTTACAGTGGAATAATAGAATTCTGGCGTATTGAAAAAGATGATTGGGCATCAGGTTCCTATATTCAGCTAAAAGATGATGGCGAACTTTGGGGAGATATTGAAGTACGTATATCTCAAGGATCTGAGGATAAATTGATATCATTAGGCGAGGTAGAAGCGCCGTTAGACCAAGAGATGAGGCACCAGTGTATAAAACGAGCAATCTCGGCTGCCGTCACAGGCGAAACATTTCCTGAGTTATTAATCGCATTAGTAAATTATACTCCAACGCTTGTTTTTGATTCCACAACCAACATCGTTTATGTGAATACAAGCATGCCATACCAGATTTCACGTATTTCTACTGAGACTGTTGTTGTATCACAACTTTGTATGGCAGATCAAACGCAAATCATAAAGTCTACTTATTCCATCACAAGTGGGGTTGGGGAGGACGTTGATCACCCGTCGTGGTTGAAACAAATAGTAGATACCACTGACCTGCATCGGAATCCAGTTACACAAGAATTTGAAAATGCAGACCAATTTCCAGTTTACCCAGGTAGCTACTTCGGAAAAAGATTGTTCTTAATTCCACATGTAAGTTGTTATATGCTACTTGAAGGAATATGGATACGGGCCAGTGTGGAATGTCTAGAAGCTGGTATAGCTCCACCAGACATTCTCGAAGAGTACAAAATGGCTATTTCATTTAAAAAAGACTAAGGCCCAATGCCTTAGTCTTTTTTTTATGTTGCTTCAAATAAGATACTCTTTAGCAATGACTGGTTGATTCTAAAATTTTCATTAGTTGGGAATGGCATCCCAAAATATCTGGCCTTATGTAAAAATTGAGTGTTTCCTCCACATCAGCACTTTGAAGGATGGGGACTTCTCTCACACAAACATTCATGTGGTTGTTACCCATGGGGCTACTGCAATAGAATAGAAACATAGTGATCATTATTAGTACTCCCTCCTGATTTAATGCTCGATTCCAGTACGCAGTATATTGAGTGACAGAGCCTTAGACGATGATGCTTATGTTTTTCTTTAGACAAAATTTATAAAATATATTATTTTTATGTATTAGCTACACTACATAAATTGAAAAATGGGTTTAAGCAGTCAAAAACAATTATTATACAGTATTCATATGAAAATACGGATATATAAATCAAGCGTCTTGGATGCGGTCCGAGACGCTTCTGCTATTAGCATTGGATGATATTAGTTAGCTGCACGTAAAGTAGCAGAACGAGCGTGGACACCATGACGAACATACTCTTTAACATCATGCATTGTCCAAATTGGACCACGAGCCAAATACTGGTAGGGCCTTGGGAACCCTTGTGAATGGGCTATTAAAACCTTTAGTGTAGCCATGTCAACCCTCAAGATGTTTAATACCTCTTCTACACCAACCATTTGCATTACGTTACTTCCTCCTTGTTGTTTGATAATTTTATTATAACACAACAATACAAAGAAATGTCAACTGCATGCTAATGTTATTAGGCAAAACACTACGTATCTAATATTAGTGTTATATGGTTGAATATAAATAAAAAGCCTACCTCAGGTTAAAGGTAGGCTTGGGTCTTATGATACATTTATATGGACATCCAATTTTTTGATCAAATAAGTAAGATAATGCCTATATGGGGCGCTTTCTGTAAAAAATTCAACGCTTGTTTTATCGATGTTAGTATAATCGATTTTGGGTTTTGCTACAATCCATGCTGCAAAAATGCTATCTTTGTTGTCACTGGATCGGAAACGTTCAATAAACTCAGCTAATTCTGCATTAGACAATTGCTCTTTAGCAGAACGTAGTGTTGTTAATTCATCTTCAAATGTAGTGCAACCAACAGCATCTGGTCGAGAAGCCTCTTGAATCAGTCTTTCTGCTGAGACTTCAGTAGAATGAGACTTCATCACTTCAAGCACACTGGATAGTAGTTTTTCATTGTTTAGCATGTATGGTTGACCTCCTGAGATTTGGTAAAAAGATTATAGCATACCAATTCAGGAATAGACAAGTATTGCTTATGATCATAGTCACCAAAGACGAGACTTTACCTGATTCTAGCTATTAAATAGTCATTATTTTTGTCTTCTACTTGACACTGATATCCAAGGCGCATTCTAACTTCATCTAAAGAGTATATATCTTCTGCTAAAGCCATTCTGACAGGTAATAACAAATACCATTCATCGGCTTCGAAAAAGTATGTAATACTTCTCACAGCAGTATTCTCGCTTATTGCAATAGGGCGTTGTCCAGTTTCAACAATGTGCATATTATATAAATACGTAACAACAGAATTATATGCATGGAATTCAGGATCGTCAGCAATTTGTGTTATTAAACTTGGATATACCAGAATACGCATTTGTCCATTCTCCTCCCCAAGTTTAATTAAAACATGGGGATACGTATCCTGTCAAATTATGTTAAGTGCTTCTTTTGCCAATGTGTCAGCTCGTTCATTAAAAATATTACCAGTATGAGCGCGTACATGTTGAAAATGAATATCAATTTGTTTGCGAGCATTATTTATATGTTTTGCATATCGTGCCGTAAATTCATTATTAGTTTTCCATGCACCATCAGGCCAATTAGCTAAACCCATATAATCATAAAAAATAATTATACTATGTTCTGTCTTACGATTAAGCATGTAGTCTACAGCCTTTGTCGCAGCCAATATTTCTCCAGCCACATTACGCATTGTCATTGCATTTTTATCTGTACCTTCATCTGCCCACTCAAAAACAATTTGCCCATCTTGAACTACAACAAAAGCTCCAGAATACCTTTCGCCATTTTTAGTACAACTGCCATCTACGTATACATGTAATTCAGAACCATTAAGTATTGGCTTGTCTGGAGTATTACTAAGATAAACTAAGGCTTCTTGTTCACTTGCAAATGACTTAAATATTGCTCCAGAAAAACCTTTTGTTTGTGCTTCACATTCACTCCATGTTTTAAAAATGCCCGTTTTCCGTCCTTGTTTAACTGCATATACTTTTGCCATTATTTTTTTATCCTCTCAATTGGTTTAATATTTGTTTGTACTCTTCTTTTTCTATATGCCCATATTTCATTGAGATATGTTCATATACACTAAGATTTCCATTGATCGCATATGTGGACAATAAGTTGCCTAATAATATACCATCACCTTTTGGTATAAGTTCACCAGCAAATAAAGCTCTGATGTGTTTTTCGAAGGTATCAATTATCACAGACACTTCTGTAGGATCATCAGTGATATAAAAATAATGTTCATTTTTGAGCAAGTGAGTGTTTCTATTAATGATACCTGCATAAAATGCTATATTAGGCCCAAAGAAAGAACGATAATTGCGTGCATTCCATACAATATCTGTAGAAAAGAAATAATCATAATGAGTAAAATATTCATATACTGTATGCGCGTCTTGTGGTTGGACATAATCAACAATTTTTAAAAGTCCAGTACCTACAAACATTTCTTCTAGAATGTATTTTGATAATAGCAAAATAGCTTCTTGAGGACCAGTGCCATTGTTTATGACAGCTTGGAACATAGGATATACTTTTCTCTGAGAAAAGTCATACTGAACATTTTGTTGATTTAAAACATGAACGGCGTATCCATCAGCGATAATATTTGAATAAACTTCTCCTGCAATTTTTGTTAGTATATATGTAGCCTCTGATGTACTAGGTAATGGGTCTGGTAAAACACAATGCACAATGTCATGTAGTACATATATAGCCTGATGAATAGGGTCCGGTTTATTTGTAATTGGTATTCCTGCATTTAGCGAAGGGTACCAGTAAGAATCGTTTGTCTTCTTAAAAAATGTTCCATTGTTTTCTGCATATTCTAACATATGTCTTATTGTTGTATCAACTTTCAGTATTTGGAAAATACCATTATCAAAATTCACCTAATTCACCTGCCTTGGCATAGTGATTAAACGATTAAGAATGATCTTATATTCTAATTCACAATGACTATTAGGATGCAGTCTTGCATCTATCAGTTGCATCCATTCCTCATGAGTCATAGACACCACAATTGCACTTGCTTTATTAGCTAAATTTAATTGATTACGTGTGAGCGTGGATAATTCTGCAGGCAAAAATTTTCGGAAAAAACGTATTGCGTGAATAGACCACCGTACAGATTTACGATCAGCGTCTTTAGGCAAATAGTATAGAGTATCATCCATAGCTCTAGTATCACTAGAAGTGAGTCGCCCAGAATGATTAGATTTGCCAGAAACAATTTCTAACACAGCTTCAATCGACAATCCAGCCACAAGAACAGCAATTGGCTTGAGATTATAAGGTGAAGTATGGCCCATAACTGTCAGTCTTTTGTGGAATGCCTCTGGATTATAATTAGGAGATGCAGGAAATGACAAATATGTTAGTCTAGCTGTGAATTCAGCTAATTGTTTAGTCAATGGCTGATTCTGATTAATATTCACTTCTTTAAACAAATGTTTGGCTTGATGCGTGATTCCTTTCTCGTCAGAAAGAAGCATTATACCATGTTCTTTAACAAAGATACCTTCTACTCTTCCACCTGATTGCGTGATAAGTAGTTTTAACCATTGTTTTCCGTTCAAAGTTGAACCCCTCCCATTCAATCTATTGTATCACATTATATAAGGCACTTGACAATCCATCATTGAATGACAATTGTTATTTTCTAATTTACAGTGATATAATTTTTTTACATAAAACACTGGGAGATGATTGCAATATGTTTTCGGTAGCCGAATGGTTTAAAAGAGACTACGGAGTAGTAATTGGACCAGCAGCTAGGCATTATGATTATTGGGTGACGGCAGCACCACATTGTACAGATGATGTCAAAATAAAGACTTTTAAAAACGCAATTACTAGCGACTTTATTGCATATGGCCGTATACAAGATCCTCTTCCTATTCTCTACCGTATCACTGAGGAGCACACAGGAATATGTCGAAAAACGTATCTGCAGGATAAAATCACTGGTGAGAGTATTGTCGTTTGGCATTATCCTACAGAAGAGATAGACCAATGGGACCTAGGTTGGGTTTATAGAGACCATCCTGAGTTCATTATTCAAAGTGTCGATCGAGATGCAACTAATGGAGACCGCCCTCAATGTGCATATGGTGTTATATACCTTGCAAATATATCGACACCTGTTAACATTGTGAGAAGTAAACTTGTATCAATAACAGATGATAAATGTATAGTTAATCTTTATACAGTTCGAGTAACTGCAAATAACAGGATAAAAAAGACCAGCAAACAATTTACATTTGCTATAGGAGAAAAAGCACTACCCTATATAAAAAAGACCAGAGAAATCAAGCCCATGTGGTGGATGAACCAGATCCATAGCAGAGTAGATATGATTCAAAATCGATTCAATGTGGATATACACTGCGTCTTAGATGATAAATCTCCACCGGAATATGAAAGTGCACACCTTATGATTCACCAAGACATTGCGTATACACGAATTGGAGACAAGTGGTGTCGTGGTATACAAAGCCCAGAAGCCAAAGAGGAAGAACGACTGTTTCTCAATTTTATGTAGAAAAGGAGCAACAAGTATTAAGCTTGTTGCTCCTTTTCTACATGTGCCTTGACTTCCTCTAGCCATCTGTAGATTTTATCCACATGATCTTGTTTACGAAAATTGTATACAGGTATTCCTAGACCTTCGCCAATTCTCATACCTTGGCCTGTACCGCCTAATGTAGTCAAAGTCCTTGGCAATGCAAAAATAGCATTCACAGGCTCTGGGTCAGCAACAATTCCATAATTACGTGCGTGTAATGCCCATACTCCTCTAGATAAAGCATTTGGATTTGGGTGGTATTTCAAAACACTTGCTGTCCATTCGCCGTCTGTGTCTGGAGAATAAACTCTTGTGATGGCTCCAACAGGTATTATTTCTTTATTATAAGTAGACCACGGCAAATAAACATATAACTTGCCTTTTTGTCCAGGTCTGTAACCCTTCATAGCTGCATGGTCTATTTTAAAAGCCCCACCTGTACTTACATCTATACCACAGTCTAAAAGTGTAGTAGAGATTTCTTCCATCATTTGACAAGCTTCATCCTCTGCTTTAGTTGAACCAATAATTGCTATTCTCATGTTTTCAACCTCCCTTACCAATTATATCAGTACTTAACAAAAAACGCCAATTCCTTAGACGGAATTGGCGTTCATGTTTAAGACAAATTTTATTTCTTCTTGTATAGCCTTTGGTAATTGGTCCTTGTTTTCCTTCACAAAGGCCCAAGGTACACGAACCCAACATTCTTCAATTTTTAAAAAACAGTCTATACTGTATGTGTTTAACATAAATAAATGTTGTCCGTCGTAGTCTGGTTGTGTAGTCCGGCCCAAAATAGGCCAAGCAGCCCTATTTGTTGGATGTGGTAAGAAATCCCATTTATGCTGAATTAATTTTTGCCAATCTGCTTCACTCGGTGTATCGACTTTGACCTTTTTGGTAGACTGGTCAATAATAAACATTACATTATAATGTATCGCTTTATCGTGTTGGTTTACCCCTGATGTCCAACAATTTATGACTGTTTCATCAGCTAAAGTAGTTGTTTCAGTCTTCACAATCCAATTATCACTAACAAAGGAAACAGGCACATATAACAAATTTAGAAGAGTATCATACATAGGTACACAACCCCCATGTACAGAAAGGATCTTAAGCGGTGTATCTGGAGAAGCTAGCCACTGATCCATAACAAACTGTTCCAAATCTTCCTTGTTATTATAAGTATCATACGATGGCAAATAAATATTACGTTTTTCAGACCCTACTCTGGCTATTACGTATTCTTCCTGCTGTCCAAGTAGATCTATTGGGGCTTCTACTTCTATATTATAAGAAAGAAATCGATACGCTAGTATTCGTTGTACTAAATTACAAAAATGCTCAATATTCATATTATAGACATCTCCTTAAAGTTTTATAAAGAGATTGTATCATAACTCAATGTCCATCACAATTGTGTATTTTACGGAGTTGATTAACGGCATTTTTACCAAGATATACCCAAACATCAAATGAAAGTTCATTCCAAGGGTTTTTAACTACCCATTCCATCGGGTCTATACGACGTATATTGGAATTGCCACTGTATCTTTCAATAGGCGACCAATGTTGAAGAACATCAGGTAATTCACAACCTGCTAGATATTGCAAAGACTCTTTTGAATCTACGCGAAATTTGTAATAAACATTTGCTTTTGTGTCATTAATAAAACACTTATACCTAGATGTATGGCCTATTCTGCCTCCATGAAGGAAGAAGTCTTTACGAGAATGGTAATCCACCCAATCAGCATGACCAAACTCAATAAGTTGGTTTTCTGTCACTTTCTCTATACCATTGAGTACAAATCCCATGGGACTTTTTTCACGTATTGTTATCCATTCGCCTTTGGCAATGTGACTAAGAAGCATATCCTTATTCTTCTCAATACTTTTTTGATACCAATCTATTATCTCATTGCATCTTTCCTCAAATTCTTTATGAACAAGAGCATTTATTTGTTGTGCAAAGTTATATCTTCCAAACCATTTGTAATCATCTAAAACTTCTTTTGTTGTACCAAATCTTGTAGATTCCATTTCGTGTATGGTCATAAGTTTATCTTCTAAATCTCGTCTACTCCAAATATCAAGATCTCTAAAAACTGACTCTTTGCTTGTTGTAGTAACAGGTGCATCAGAACTATTTGTAAGCATCAATTTTTGGGTGCCACCATGCGCATTCATTAAATTTAATAGGCTTTGGTCTACTAAATGTGCATATCTATCTTCAAGCCATTTATGCTGTCCAGTTGGAGGAGTATCCCATTGATCTTTTACATTATCAAAAAGGACTTCTTCGACTGTTAATGGTGCAACTTCTAGTGTTTTATAATTTTCTGTAAGTGCAGGCAGGTGGCTGGATAAAGAATTATTTACACGAATCATTTCAGAAGTATAAGCTAATTCAGGAACTTTATAATTTTCTTTCCAAAATTTCTTTTCAATAAGACTAAACATCATTGTTATCCAAATGACTTCATTAGGTTCTATATCTGCAATTTGGATTCGTGGAATTGCAGCATTTTGGTAGATAACTAATTCTGTACTAGATTTATCTAAAAATGCTTGTCTATGATCTGCACTGACTTTAGTTTGCAATACACTTTGATAAGGAAAATGGTAACGAAACATACGACTTGCAAATTCTTTATCAGGTCTTCTCACTTTATACTTTTCTAGTGGGTGCGAACCTTTTTCTTGATCTGTTAAGATAGTGATGGTCCCACCATTTCTTAATGCAAACACAAAATATGATGATGTGTCTAGTTCATCTCGAATCAAGCATACTAAAATGCCGTCTTTTTCCATTTTAGCTACATCTCGCAATAATGAATTAATATTGTTGTATTCATGAACTGTATCATAATAAATTGGGTCAGTCGTTCCAGGCTGCCCTTGAGAAAATTGATAAGTGTGCAATTTAGACATTGCTCTTAAAGCATCTCTATATAAAAATCCTATGGTATGAATGTCTTTAGCCATGTCAAAGGCTTCTTTACTAGACACATTGTAATGCGACATTGATTTTTGGATTGTTTGTGAAAAACCCAATTGAGATTCTTTGATTTCTTCATGTGTAATGAGATCACGCAATTCTTTGCATTTTTGCATAAAAGCGAAGAAATTATCATGATCCTGTATGATTTTGAGTGCACTAAATGTTTTATTTGACAAAAACACATTAAGATAATAATCGAGCATTATAGCCAAGACACTTTTAGAAGGGTCAAGTTCTAAAGCTTCTTTTAAGTCATTGTTTACAGTTGAGATTTGCAAATCTCCTACACTGACCCATCTGCGTTGATTAGGGTCCACTCCTGTGATATCCACCCACAAAGCAAGGGCTTGGTCGATTGATTCATATCCGCTCATATACTCGCCTCCGTCACACGAATTATCTACAATTAGTATAACATGTAATTGACTAAATTGTCTATATCTTTGAGACGAACCCTATTGTAATAAAATTGTCTATATGGTATGATTAAAATATAAAAACCTGAGGAGGAATCAATTATGGGCATACTACTTTTAAGAGCTATTGAACAAGAAGATTTAGGGCGCATCAAAAAACATTTGGATAGAGGTGCTAATCCAAACAAGCTTACTCCAAATGGCACACCAGAATTCTTTTACGCTTTTGAAAAAGGCAACTTAGACATTATTGAATTATTTTTGCAATATAGGCTCAATTTAAATTTAGTAGACCAATCTGGTGCCAACATTTTGAACAGAGTGATTAGAACACTAAAACGTTCTGAACACTTAGAAACGATTGTCAGACTCATTCTTGTCGCTGGATTTGATTTAAATGCACCCGTCACATCAACAAGTGTAGCAAACTTTCCTATCAATACTGCATTTGATCAATTGGTTTTTATTCAAGGTGCGACTGAATTTATGCATTTATTTTTAGAATTTGGAGCCAAACTGCAATCTGATAGTGAGTATATGAGTGTCTTTGGTCACAAAGTATTAGCTAGCAACTTGGTCTCAAATATAGATCTTTTGCCTGATATTACTTGGACTGAAACACATTTAATGACAGCAATAAAAAACAATGTCCCAATGGAAGTTTTAGTTTATCTAAAGAATGCTTGTGAAGAAATTACTAATCCATCAAAGATCATTGACGAAGCCATTAAAGAAAACAATTTGGCATTTCTACAGTATTTCATGGATTATGAAATGAGAAAAACTGCACCTGTTATACGAGCTGCAACACTGGGTATGATCGACATCCTTAAATACTTTGTTCAAAGTGGTGCAGATATTAACTATCGTGACCATCTTGGCAACACTGCATTAATAACTTGTGCTCGTGAACGTCCTTATATGGTAGAAGTTATTTGCAACTTTGCAGAAACTGATGTGCACATTATTAATAACAATGGCTCTACAGCTCTTGATACCGTGCTTACATTTGGTATAAACTCCAAACCATATAATGCAGTTGCTGCTCTTGTGCGTAAAGGGGCCACTTCTGATAAATTGCTTGGATTAGAAAAACAACTGCCAGGCATTACAGAATTTATCAAATCTAAAACATAAACAAAAAAAGACCTTCTTCGATAGAGGGTCTTTTTTCATGACTTGTCTAGATACGTACCTCGAATGCTATAATTTTTATGGGGAGTGATAACATGAAAACAAAATTGTCCACTATAGGATGGAAGACACAAAAGAACAGATACGACATAATTGACATAGATTGGGAAAACAAAATCATATTTGTTCCTAGAAGTTTAAGTGTGACTGATGAACATTTCATAAACCATACCTTATGTCTTCCGCAACTTTCAATTGCCAAAATGTTTTTTGACGATCACTTCAATTTTATAGAAGGTAGACAAGAATTATTTGATGTGTTGAACCAAGATTTTGAGTATATAATAAAAGACGAAGTATTGAATTATCGCCATAAATCGACTGGACAACTAGGACAAATTATATATGCTAATGATAATTTTCAAAAAGGGTCAAGTGAACAAGCAACTAGTGTCTTTCCAATTAAGTCAAACAGTATTTCAATAGTGCAGTCGCTTACTGACACAGAATTATATATTTATGACTCAGGAATCATAAAAATGGTGGATGAGTATGTAGATACAAAAGACTCACATTTTCTTGTCTATAACCTAACAAAAGTATCAGTTTTAGAGGCATATCCAACTGAAATAAAATTGCATGTCGGGAATGTACAAGTAACACTTACTACATTCTCAAAAACGAGTACACTAGTGACATATGTCTTGCAAAATGGACATTTGACCAAAACAGAAGAAGAATATACACTTCCTTCGTGGCTGGACAGTATCACTGTTGCAACAGATGTCAGTATAAACCCAATCAACAAACACTTATGGTATACAAATAAAGATGATATTATTTATGAATCTAACAACATTATGATCACTAGTGGACGACAGGTATATATTAAGCATGGGTCCGGCTGGATACCAACTGACACACGATTTTTGAAAAGTAAATTAGTCCCTGCAGAATTGTTATCTGAAATAACCATGATAAATAACTTGCTTCCTGAAGAATACCTAGAATAATCAAACAAAAAAGACCCAGCTATGGTCAGTAGCTGGGTCTTGGTCCGTTCAATTTTAGGGAGGAGGCCTTGTCATGGTCAGTGACTTTGGCTTTAAGACGTCCGATCATTTGAAAAGGAGAGTTTTCAACGGGCGTGGTCAGCACCTCGTTCTAAAAATATTATAACATGAGAAATGGTCATTTTACAAGTATAACCCGAAGGCACTTTATCTACGTATCTCTTGTTCCTATATAAAAATAAAACCTATTGAGATGAAGAGTGTCTTAGACTCTTGCACTTCAATAGGTTTTATCCTGTCAGTTCCTTTCGTCCGCCTTTGCGAATCGTTCGACTGATCTATTTTTAGTATAACATGCTTAACGTTCACGCACAATATATTCCAAGGTGGACTTTTCTGGAGTGTCTCTCGAACACATTGCATTTATACTTCTTTTTATTCACATAAAATGATATAATGAATGTATAAAATTTAAGGGAGATGAAGTATTATGAATAACTCTATCTTTAAAAAACGTTGCGACCAATTAAGGAGTATTGGTTGGTCTGTTGTATATGATGGAACAAGAACTGCTAGTTTTTTCAATGATGCAACACAAACTCTATACCTGCATGTTTTAACTTATGAAAATTTATCCAGCATGTTAGACATGCCAAATCCAGCTGCTGTTAACAATTTCTTTGATTTTCAAGGCAATTTTAAGCCAGGTACAAAACAATCATTCTTGATAATAAACCCTAACTGGCACATTGAAAGAGAAGATGAGACATTGCTTTTTATACACAACACCCAGGCATTTAGGTTTCAACATGATCTTTTCAAGAACTGGCATCTGTTAGAGGGACCCATTGTTTCTAATAAGAAGACTATTACTGGTTCAGTTCCATATGACAAACTTTTAATTACGCGCATGAATTGCTCTGATGTTTCAATATCGTCTATTGGAGAAATAGCAGTACCTTCAAACTTTATAACTGATGGATTAATCCAGCGGTATGATATCATTGAATCCAACCATAGGCATGTGGTAATCGAGCAGCATCATGTCCGTGCAGTTTCACACAAAAGTATCATCAAAATCAGTAAAGAGCACACTTTTACATTAACAGATGGACACCTAGACTACGTTATCAAAGACATTGACCACCCTATGTGGTTGGAAAATTTTCAATCACCAAAATGGTTTGATACAAATCCATATAATGCAAATGAGTGGTATATACAACCAGACTCAGTTAAGTATTCTTCAAACACACTAATGGTTACTATAGGGCCGTGCTTTTTTGTAAATATTGGTGGAACATGGATCGAAACTACAGAAGACTGGATTCGAGATAACAAACATTTGCCTATTAACATAATAGACGAATTCCAAATGGTAATAAATTTTGAATAGAAAAAGCCTCTCCGATTCAAAATTGGAGAGGCTTTTTTATGTCAACAAAGTTTTTTGTCATAGCATATTCTTCAATGCACTCTGGGGAAAATACTGATGGATTTCCGGTATATCGTATCAATTCGCCGTCAATAGCATAGGCATATATAACAAGTTCGCCAAATATACTATATACTTCTATATTGTTCCCTTGATACATACAATCGCCCAAATACTCAGGCTTCACAAATAAAATATTATGCTTGAGTCCAATGAAAGAAGGTGCAGTAGATCTAAGTCTTTCATGAAATATTTCTTGTTTGCCACGAGGAGTAGTGTGAATTTCCCATTCTCGATGGATCACTTTTTTGGAAAACATACTGATATATACACGATGATGAAGAATTCCATCGTCATATTGCAAGTGATCATATCCTATATCCTTGGCCGATGGATCCCCTACCCACCGCAAATATCTCAAAATCGCAGATTGATTACATAGATATACTAGAACATTATATAAAATAACAACGAGTGCAAAAGTGGTGACCATTCGATAAGGCACAATTAATACATCTAAGCAAAAATGGTCAATAGTGAGTGATATAAGTAAAGCTACTAAAAGTATAGGTTTTGAAATCATAAAACCTCCGTAGTCTATTGAAGTGTTCTAACCCAATTATATCATCCATGTACCAAGATCACCAAGTATATTAATTTATTTTTATACTATATTTCTGGTATAATTTGGGTATAAAACATTAAGGAGATGAATGGAATGATTAGAATATTTGTTGATGCCTCTGAAAAAGATGGTCACATTGGTATCGGTATGGTAGTAGAGGGTGTTTCAGATGAAGGTTTGATGGTAGTGACCAAAATAATAAAAATGGATGAGACACCAACAATCCAAATTGCTGAACAAGAAGGCATCATGATGGCCATCAATTATTATCATTCAACTTTGCATAAGTTTCAACAACCAGCTATCGTGTTGTGTGATAACCTTCATGCAGTGGATGCAGTAAATAGAGTTTATCAAAGAGACTTTCTGAAAATTGAGCATTTAAAAAGTGGCAATGAAGAAACTAGGCCCTACTTACAGATGGCCCATAATGCGAGTCGTTTGTATATGCCACTTCTTGAACAACGAAAACAAATTCCAACAAAATCTATTGCACCCCCATATCCCTTCTCAGCGGCTGTAAAGGAGAGATGGGTAGCTGTTTGTACTTCAAATGGCTGGGAAATAGTAGCTGATGGTATCCTACAAGCAGTAAACAGAAATTTATCTAAAGCATTTAAACAAGCTTGCATAAGGGCAACAGAAAGATTATCTGAACCAACAAGTATCCTTCTCAGTGGACATATAAAAAAGTTAGTCAGTAAAAATGCGCTTAAGGCTAGTTATGCTAATATGTTTTTTATATAAACAAAAACCCTCCATTTCAAAGTGGAGGGTTTTTGTTTATAATTGTTTTATTTGTTTCAATAATTCAGGTTTTATTTGAATACTTCGTAGTCCATGCGTGTATAATATATCAATATCTACAAATTTTTCGAATTTTTGTACAGAAATGTCAGGAAAATCATTATGCATACCTCTTAAAATAAATTGGCCTCTTTCTGTTTCTATAATACTTACTACTGCTGGTTGTCCACCTACAGAAGCTACTAATTTGTGTACTTGATATGTAGTTTTTAATAAAGCCACATATTCCATTAAGTCTCCCATATTTTCAAAAAAGTTATCTTGTTTATAAACTCTGTGTATGTGTAGTGTCGCACCTGGACAACGCATACCAATCAATATATCAGTTAATGCTGTATTCACTACATCAGCATCAGCTAACTCATAAAACACTATTTCTATTTCTAGTTTTGGTGTTATACAGACCAATAAAAGCAGTCGTGATTCCATGATGTTAGTTCTCCTTTTACTTAAATATAATAGCGCAATAATGCATCCTTATTTTCTTTTATATTGATTCTTGGCCCATTTATTACACCACCATGATTATTGCTGTGTGGCTGGATATATAAAGGTTCATTTAACAAAAAATGTCCATGGTAATCAGTAGTGATACCCATAGCTTGACATAATTTGCCTGGCCCATTTGTTAAATTTTTTATTTTGTTGCCACGAAAATCATTTTCTGTACCATATTGTACACAGTATTTTCTTCTTTTTAACATCAAGTCAATACCAATAGTTGGCTGTATTTGTCTTATAAAAACTATTTCAGGCACTCCTATTTTGCCGCTCGTTATGTTCAACATCAAGTTTTTGCCACGGATATGATACAAACATGCATGTCCACTAGGACCGTACATTAATTCTGTGCGTCTAGTTATTTTTCCAGAATAAGCATGTGCTGCTTCATCTTTCAGACCCAAATATGCTTCGACATCAGTTATAATCCCTCCAGTAACCCCTTCATTCGAATCATGAATTAGTTCCATACCCAAAAGTGACTGTGCAAGTGTAGTTGTAGAAAGTTTAAATATGTTCATACAATAAGTATACCATATTAGATCTTAAACAAAAAGTTGGGAATTGCTGGAAAAAAGAAAGGAATCCCTATGCTGGGATTCCCTCTCCTTTACCAATTAGTGTATTCATTTCATTGTCTGAAACAAAGGCACCTTGTACACGTATTGGTTTTGGCATGCCAGGAGCTAAATAAAGCATGTCACCAGCACCAAGCAATTTTTCTGCTCCAATGACATCAATTATGACTCGTGAATCAATTCCACTAGCCACTGAAAAAGCGATTCGAGTTGGGATATTAGCTTTGATTACACCAGTTATAACTTTTACAGATGGCCTTTGTGTAGCAACTACTAAATGCATACCAGCTGCTCTAGCTAATTGTGTAATTCTAGCAATATGTTCTTCAATTTCTTTTCCAGCCACAAGCATAAGATCTGCTAATTCATCAACAATCATTACAATATATGGAATTGGTTCTACATCAGGAAGAGAATTATAGCCAATAATGTTACGTACTTTATGTTTAGCAAACACTTTATAACGCCGTGCCATTTCTGCTACACAAGAAGCTAATACTTTTACTGCTTGTGCTGAATCAGTGACTACAGGCATCAAAAGGTGTGGGATGCCATTAAATGGTGTTAATTCTACTTTTTTAGGATCAATCATCACAAACCGCACTTGTTCTTTAGTTGTTTTAGAGACAATGCTACTGATCAATCCGTTGATGCATACTGATTTTCCAGAACCAGTTGACCCTGCTACAAGTAAATGTGGCATTTTAGCCAAATCACCATATACGGGTTCGCCATAAACATCTTTACCAATTGGAAAAACTAATGGTGATGTTTGTTGGTTGGATAATAAATCAACTAAACTCACTAATTCAGTTTTTTCATTAGGTATTTCTATACCAATAGCTGATTTGCCAGGAATAGGTGCTTCAATACGGATATCTCTAGCAGCCATAGCTAAAGCAATGTCATTTTCAAGTGCTGTTATTTGTTTGATTCGAACTCCATATCCAGGTCTTACTTGATACTGAGTAATAGATGGTCCTTTTACTACTTCTATAACTGAGGCATCCACCTTGTGTACCTCAAATACAGATTGCAATACTTGTGACTTATCCATATTGACCACTCCTTAAATTTTATGTCTAAATTATATCTCACAAAGACTATCTCAACAATATAAATATAAAAGCCTTCCCGATCGATAGGGAAGGCTTTTGCTAAGTATTATGCAGGTTTACGATAATAAACGTCACGCATTATTTCTGGAAACGGAGTATATTCTGTAATAAATAAGTTAAAATCCAATCCATAATCCATAAGGCCAAATCTGTCATTTGCGTAACCCCAAGACGCTATTCTAAATAAATCACCAGGCATCAACTCATATTCTTGAACTAGTGTGTCTATAGTTTTATATAAGTCGGATTCTAGTAATTCATCGATTTCTAGTCTTGCTTTTTTTGTTGTAAATATTCTATGCATGTTTATAATTGGAGTGCGCTAATACTTATGAGAACCAAACAGATTTCTCATATAACTTAAGTTTCTTTTGAATTTTTGCAGTGGTTCTAACATGTGGTCAGGCAACATATTTCTTTGAGTCAAAGGTATTGCTTTTTGCATAATTAAAGTCCCACTATCATGTTCAATTGATAAAACAGGAACTAAAAATTGTGAGTCTACACTATTGAAAACGTCATATTCTGTTCTATTTTGCATTATCCCTTTTATAGAAGAACCAATCGCCACTTTCTTAACAGTTCCATCACCAAGATCATATACTTTTCGTGATGAACCTTTACCAATAAGTTTTTGCATGATTTCATCTCCCTTGAGTTTTATGCTACAAGTATATCACACTAGAAGTATTAGTGCAATGTATATAAAAAAGCCCTCAACCTATTTGATAGTTGAGGGCTTTTTATTACTCAACATTTTTACACATTTTCCATTCTTCCTGTATTTCATTGGGCATTTGGTCAATATTGCCTTCTAGCCAAGTGCGGTCTATAGGAATCCAAGGACACCCAGAAGGCTTAATCCAAGTCTGTGTGTGTCCAGAAAAATAAAGACTTTGACCAAAATAAGCATCCTTTTCATCTATAAAATTTACAGTGTCCCAATACATGCTGTTAGTTGGATTTTTATAAAGATCTGATAATATATGAACAGATTTCATCCATTGAGGTTCAGGTATAGTAGTATTGGTAACTTTGCCATCTTCAATTACAACTTGCACACATATAAACACCATAGCGTCATTCACACTATATACCATAAAAAGTTCAATACCGTTTGATATTTTGTTTGTTTGTACTATGCGATGGTCGCATGCTGGTAATAAGATCACACCAGACTTATTTAATATCTGATGATATTCTGATTGTCCAGATAAAACAAGTACATTATTATTACTAAATTTTTCGAGTATTTCTCGTCTTAAGAGTTCCCAAATGGTTTCTGGAGCCGTTACATATAGATCTGGTAAGTCTACAGTAATCACTCCATTAGTGGTAGTTTCAATAATAATACATGTAGCATGATTATCCATATCTTCATCTTCATCTGCTCTTTGCCAGTATCCATTTTGGTTATAAACGCTATATCCATCTCTAGAATCTCCCATCCATACAGAACTACTAGACTTGTTCCATTTGCCAGGAAGTTCTTCATCTAAAAATTTTTCTAATGAACTAAAGGTAAGCTTCATAATTATCATCTCCTTAGAATTTTATAAATTTATTATAACATGACTTATAAATAAGAGCAACCAGTATATAATAAGGGCCTTCTTTGGTAGTATTCCAAAGAAGGCCCTCTTGTCATTTAAAGCTGATTAGCCCAGCCCACTCCTTGTGTGTAAAATGTGTCAGTTATATTTTCTGCATTTTTTATCATTTTTGCAACGACTTCATCTACTTCTTGGTCAGTAGGATCATCAAGAACAATATGTTCATATTCTTTCCAATACATGGAACCGCCAGCACCATCAACCAGATTAATAATACATTCCCCATTGTCCAACCACGTGCGGACTACGATACGAAGTCCAAATGTTTTGTGTAGGTGTTCCTGTTCTAGATATGTTTCATAGCTGTTTGCTTCACGACCGCACCAAGTATTTGACACTGATTTACGCTTTATAGTTTTCATATTTATTGCCTCCTAATCATTTTATAAATTAATTTTAACAAACAAACAATATTTTGTCAACTGCTTAGGTACAGGAGTATGCATCAATTTTTGTCTGTGATATAATTACTTTATAAAACAATTAGGAGGAATTTTGATGATAACTTATGGTCAATTTAAAAATATGGTAGAAAGGTATACAGACAGTGAGCTTGAAATTATACTTGTTAATGGGACTGTGATGCCGCCTGTTTTATATCCTGACTCCGAAATAATGAGTATCAAATTTAAGATTGTTGATACTAAAACCCTTATCAATCTAACCAATATAAACCATAACAGTGAGGAAAGTGTCGAGGAATTAATACGCCGCAAGATTACATCACCAAAGCATCTAGATAGTATCTTAGTGTATTATATAACAAACAGTGAGTATGTTGAGTCTGGTGCATATGCGACGGTGTTTGTGCCAGTCAAAAATCCTATTGTGATTCAATATACTCCAAACCGAGTAGAAGTTATTGTATGGAGACAAGGCATGTGCCGTCCATTAGCTTATGAGATTAATGAGTATGGCACTCTAGAAGAGCGTGTTCCTGGCTCATGGGTAAACGGTATTCAGACACTTCATGATTTTTATAAGAATCCTAATAATGAGCATTTGCAAGACACAATTCAGTTTGCAGATGTAGCCTCTGATTATGCGGGCAACAATATTTTGGTGTATGGCGAGGATACGTGGTATATCAGAGTGCATAAAGCATGGATGCCAACTAATTGTTCATGGGTGAAGGCATACTTGCACTTATTTAGTGCAGAGGTTCAAGAAGAGTATAAAATGGTATACCAGTTTACAGAAAAATAAAACATTCAAAAAACCTCCTACCAATGCAAGGTAGGAGGTTTTTTATTTTATCATTTTTAGCATATTCCATTCTTCTGCAATACTTGTAGGAAGTAATATGCCAGTCTCTAACCATTTATGGTCTATTTTAATCCAAATGCCATCCGCCCTCATATATGCTGTTTCATTGGGAATGTAGAACAAGTTCTTTCCCCAATATGCATCAGGATGTTCCGCAAATTGAGCAGTATTTGGAAGATGTTTGTTGACTGGATTCAAATATGCATCTCCCTGACTGATAACACATGATAAGACTTCAATTGGTTTTCTTTGGACAGTCCCATTTATGTCCCAGAGGATGGATATTATCGTCAAGTCTTCATTTGATGATTGCATCACTTCGAATGAAATATATTCTCCACTAGAGATTTTGATTTGTTCAAGTGCGATTTTATCTTCTTTTCTTTCAAAATAATACGGCAAAGTGCCATTTATCAGTACTAACTTTGCATCAGGAACAACATAAGCTTCATTAGATTTTACTTTAATTGTTTTAACATCATCACTGTTATAGATTTGGTCACCTATACCAGCTAAAATAAGACGTCTTTCATATGAGTCTTGTTCATTTGGATCACAACAAGTCTCTATGTAACCTAAATAATATTCTTCTGTGTCAGTTTCGACAATAATACGTTTATCTACGAGTGTCTCAGACTCGTGTAGTATTTCTCTTGTTTCAGACTCATCATCAAGAACACTATACATATCAAGTGTCTCCACAGACAATACATTTATTATTTCAGGCACCATTTCTTTCACTTGCTTGACATTCATTATGGTCACTCCTTAGTCTTTATACGGATCGAACTCATTAGCTCCAGCCATGACAACACCAACAGGCCGTAATTGGTGAAGTATGTCAATTGTACCTGCATGAGCTGCAAGAACGCTAGATAATTTTTTGTACACAAATGGACTTTCATCTGTTCCAGCACCACGAAGTTCAACACCAAAGTCTTTAATGGCTTTGTCCATTTGTTCTGCGGTGATTTTACCGCCACTACGAGTCCGTGTTTTCCAGTTCATTTTTCCTGCTGCTTCTGTACGAGACATTATACGTCCAGCACCATGAACTGTGCTATAAAAAGAATCTTTATTTTCTTGACTATCTTTGCCTTGTACAATGACTGATATGTCACCCATACTACCGCCAATAAAACCACGTTGTCCAGGAGCTGACGGAGTAGCACCTTTACGTACTACTACATATCCATTTTCTTTCCAAGCATAATTATGATGATTATGAATAGTATCTACTGCATTTGCACCAAGGATTTGAAGCACTTGGTCGATCACATAATCACGACCAGCATAGGCGTAAATTCCAGCTAGACCCATGGCTCTCATATACATATCGCCAAGTTCATCCCCCAAATTGAGAAGAGTAGGAGCTTGATCCATAGATTCGCCTGGGGCTTTATCTGAAAATTTGCGACCAGCCGCTAAGTTCAAAAACCCACTAGCTGTTTTGTGACCAAAACCTCTACTTCCAAAGTGATTGGCTATCCACACTGCACCAGTGGCTTCTTCTACAAACAAATCAACAAAGTGGTTACCACTACCCACAGTGCCAAGTTGGTTTCGGGCCAAAGCTTTTAATGAATCATGTTCTTGAGTACCAATTTGTTTAAAAACATCCCAATCAGAATGATCAAATAGTTCATGGTCTATATGGTTGGAATTAATTCTGCCTATACCAAAAGCAATTTCTTTTGCAATTTGATCCATGATTTGTGGAAGTTTGTTTTGAATATCTGTATACTGCAAATTAGTGCGAACAGCTTTGTTGCCACAGGCTATGTCGTAGCCTACGCCGCTTGGACTCACTTGTCCATCATATATAACTACTCCACCTACTGGTTGTGAATATCCTTTATGATGATCAGCCATCAACAATACTTGTTTTACATTTCCATGATTCGCACAAGTAACAGCTTGAGACACTGCATTTTCAATAGGTTCTCCCCAAATGCGCACATTATTGATTGTTTGGTACATATGAACGCCTCATTTCGCATTAAATTTATCTTTTTTCATTTCTACAAGTTCTTTATTTGTAGCTAATCGAGTTGTAAACTCCGCTTTTGTTTGGCGTATTTCAGGGGTATGGTCTAAAATATGACGTCTAATGGCGAAACCGATACTTTCATTAGCCACAATCAACAATTGTCCTATTTCTTCATCTAACTCACCAATTAAGGAATCTTGTTTAGCGGCTTCTGCTATAATTGCAAATTTCCTAGATTGGGCAATTAATGGCTCATAATAATCTTTAACAATTCGTTCTTGGATTGTTATAGGCGTAAGAGATAATGTTGTTAGATGTTTACATAATTGACTCACAGCATCCGCATGATATTTTTGTAAGGGCATCAATTCTTCTTTTACTCTTTGTAAAGACAAAACTGAGTCTCTTTCATCTTTGTTATGCTTTGAAGTGTTTGTATCTCGCGGCATCTTTGACGAATTATCAATACTTTCTCTTATAATTCGAGATAATTGAAAAAATATATGGACAGATACACCGATCATCATTATCCATATAAACGGCATGAGCAACTTCAATCCTAGCATCAGTATCGCCTTCCCCTCTTCACTACTTTCTCTATTATAACACAATAAAATTCATCAGTCTAGTACTAAGAGAATCTCATTCTTTGAAGCTACATAACTAATACTTGTTTGTGAGTGCTTATTGATTATACAATAAGATTATAATTTAGAAAGGTGTGGTTAAATGAAGCTTGTAACAAGCAATGCAAACAAACTCCGTGAATTTCAAAGATTTGGTATTCAAGATTTAGAAATGGCATCAGTACCAGACATTCGGGAAGTGCTGTCTGATGATCCAATCCAAGTAGCTGTTTATAAGGCCTTTGATGCAGGTCCATGTCATGTGGTTGAAGACACTGCTCTTCATGTGAAAGAAGCAAAATTTGGGACTAGTATCAAATGGACCATGGACACATTAGAGCAATACGTGGGCCGCGAAGCAATTTGGCAAACAATCATAGCAGCTCATCATGGTAATGCGATTCATGTGTACGTAGGTACTGTTCGTGGTCATATTGTAGCCCGAACAGAATCTACCAAAGAAGTCTTTGGTTTTGACGATAATTTCCAACCACAAGGAGCTGACTGTACTTTATTTGCTCTTGAACAAAAAGGCTTAAAAGACCAATTTTCTGCACGATACCTTGCTGCTCAAGCATTTATGAATAATGCTCCTGGCGCAGTGTTTGCTGTTTCGCATATGAAACCTTGGCAAGGTATGTATCAATAATAAAATACAACAAAACCCCTAGTAACTATGCTAGGGGTTTTGTTGTATCAAGCACTTTGTCCAATTCTTGACGAATAATATTTAATTCGTTTTCTACAATATTGAGTCTTTGAATTACTTCATCAATAAATGCGCAATTAGTTTGATCAAATTGAACCAATAAAATTTGATATTCTCTTCGTTTTTCTTGTAATTTCTCCAATAATGCGTCCATATCTGGTCCCACCCTTGCTGAGTGATGTTACATTAATTATACCAGAAACAATAAAGGAGAGGAAATCTATGAATGATTTCCTCTCCTTTTATTATTCACAAGCTATCCCATCACCATCACCATCTAGTTTTGAACTATAACCAATGTCGCCCTTACGAATCGGAGCTGCACCAACTGCACGTACCTCAGCGCAATTATTATATACAAGTGTTTCTTTTGATGGAGGAGGTGTCGATTCTGGTTGACTAATGCCAGGATCTGATACTATAAACAAAATGCGAGTACCATCTGGATAGTCTCTTAATTGATTTCCTACCCATGCACCTGCGCCTCGATTATCTGCAGAAGGAATGTGTTGAACACTAGCTCCTTCTCCACCTTCAGCACACATTGCCATTGGCCATTCATCTCTGTCATGGCCTTTTTTAGTAGGTATTCCTTTTAATGACTCACTTCTATTTTCTTCAGCTCCTGATCTATCAATAGTGCATATTGCTGATTCTCCAGATTCAATAGCTAAATAAATATGTGCTGCTGTTTTTGGGTATTTATCAACAGGAAAAACTAATTTGGCATCATAGCCATCAGTAGAAACTTGTGTATTAGAACATCCAACCACAAACATAATGGCTGCTAACAAAATAATTAATTTCTGGTACATTTTTATCTCTCCTTTATGTTTTCATAAAATAATTATAAAAGTTTGTGGTATTGTTTACAAGGATATATGTCTGCATATAATAAAGAACGGCCTCCTTGTAGGACCGTCCTTTAAGTGTATATACTTCATTTTGTAGTTATTGTATTGATAACCCATGCACTTGAATACTTTTCGACAACTGGTTCTAAATAAGTGCTAAGTGATTTTCTTAATGAATCTTTACAAACATCACTCATATTTGGTGCATATGTCATAGGATCATCACAACCATTAATAGTGACCAAAAAGCTTTCTTCATTGGTAAGTACTGCAACAATATGAATGTCATTATATGCACTATCAGGATTTTCACGATATGCTTCAAGCAAATGTAGTGCTTCAATTTTAGTAAAGTCTATATGTTTCGTATTCAAATTTCCATAAATTCTTTGCCGTAATGCCTGAGACGCATTCTCTAGATCGATTAGGGCCAATATACTATTTTTTAATGACATTGCAAAGCCTCCTAAAAAGTTTATATTTTATTATATCACCATGTGCTAAATATAACAATACTGACCAAGAGTCTTATGTGAAATAGTGTCTGTAAGTACTGAACATGAATCAGTATTTAACCGTGAAGCCCATAGCAAAATAAACTACGAGCCAGGCAATTTTATTATTGGTCATTATCAAGTTCTTGACAGTCATTTTTATATACTAGTATAATTAAAAAGTAAATTAACAAAAACGATCAAATTGACTATATTATCAATTAGATATTTTTATAAAGATTGTGGGAGTTGACTTTATTGTTGACTCCCACAGTCGTCCTTTAATGACATGATAAATGGGTAATATAGTCACACTAAAATGAAAGCAGGTGTTTTTATGTTTACTCAAATTACTCAAGAAGAACTCAGTCAATTTCCAAATCTTAAAGTGCCTGTAGCTGGTGAAGTTTTAACCACATTTGAAGGTCTTCAACGTTTGATTATGTTAGATAGATACTCACGCAAAGATACCACTCTTAACACTTTAAAAAATGGAGATACAGTCATTGTTACAATCCAAGCTGCCACAAAATACCCGTTGGTTGGATATGGTGTTGTTACAACTAATAATCCAATAGACAAAACAGTTGCTATTAAATTAGAATATCCGACATCAATAAGCACAGATGAAAATCCAGATTATCTTGTACGTTCTTATTCAGACATTTCAAAACCAGTTGAATTATATTGGGAACAAATTTCATATCGTGTGGCTAAAGCTATTGCTGACCAAGAAGAAACACCAGAATTGCAAGAAATTTGGCACGAAAGATTTAATTGGCTATTGCATAATCAATATTTAGTGCCTGGTGGTCGCATTTTATATGGTGCAGGAAATAGTTCTGATGCTACTTTGTTTAACTGTTATGTACTGCCTAGTCCACCAGATTCACGTCAAGGTATCACTCATCATGCTAGCAAAATTGTCGAAGTAATGGCTCGTGGTGGTGGTGTGGGAACTAACATTTCTTCACTACGTCCTAGAGATGCAATTGTTGTTGGTATTAATGGATTTTCTAGTGGCAGTATTTCATGGGCCAATTGGTTTGCACAATTGACTCATATGATTAAACAAAGTGGCACTCGTAATGGTGCTCAAATGATCTCACAAGCTGATTGGCATCCAGACATTGTTGAATTTTCATTATGTAAAATTCAAAATCCAAATGTGCTTGACAAAATTTCTCAAGAAGTTAGTGATCCATATATTCGTTCTATTGCAGAAAGATTTTTAAAACGAGACACTAATGGCAATCCTGTTGGTGTTCATGATAAAAACTTTATGACAGGTGCAAATATTTCTGTTTTAGTTTCTGACGATTTTATGGAAGCAGTAGCGACTGAATCAGAATGGGAACTTCGTTATATAGACCTACAAAATCTCACATCTGAACAAAAACAAATTTATGATCTTGAATGGCATTCAAATCCAGACATCCGGATTTGGGAAAATAAAGGTTTTCCAATAAAAACTTATCATAGCATCAATGCCAAAGATTTATATCATTTGTTCATGATATGTGCTCGATATTCAGCAGAGCCTGGCATGATTTTCATCGACCAATACAACAATGAATCAAATTCTTATTATTATGCTCCTATCATTTGCACAAATCCTTGTGGAGAACAGGGACTGCCAGCATGGGGCGTGTGTAATTTAGCTGCCGTCAACCTTGATGCAATGTATGATCCAACTACAAAGGACATTGATTGGCAGTTGTTTGAAAAAGTAATTCATTATTCTCAACGGTTTTGTGATAATATTACTGATGCTAATTCTTATTTCTTTAAAGAAAATGAACTTCAAGCCAAAAAAGAACGCCGTGTTGGTAAAGGATGGTTTGGGCTAGCTGATTTGATGATTAGACTAGAGCTGCCTTATGGAAGTCACCAAATGATTGAAAAAACTGAGGAATTAATCAAATTCTTTACTAAGCACTCTTATCTTGCATCTGCTAATATTGCAGCTGAAAAAGGGTCATTTGAAGCATTTGAAACTGATAAATTTTTACAATCTGGTTTTATGGAGCGTCTGGTGGCTGAATATCCAGAAGTAGAAATTGCTATTCGTGAAAAAGGTTGTCGCAATGTTACTTCTATCACAATGGCTCCTGTTGGAAGCACAGGGACAATGATGGGCAAATCTACTGGTATTGAACCGTTTTTTGCATTTGAGTATTATCGCACAAGTCGTTTTGGTGAATTTACTAAAGTTTACACGTCTATTGCACAAGAGTATTTTGATGCAAATCCTGAAGCCAAAGAACTTCCTGCACATTTTATTAGTGCAATGCAATTGACAGCTGAAGAACATGTTTTGGTTCAAGCAGTAATTCAAAAATGGGTAGATTCTAGTTTATCTAAAACAGCAAATGCACCTAAGACTTTTACTGTAAAAGATACTGAACAATTATACATGATGGCTTATAACACAGGTTGCAAAGGTGTAACAGTTTATGTAGATGGGTCACGTGATGAACAAGTCCTTACTTTAGAAAAAGAACCAGAACCTGCAAAAGAACTAGATGTCCAAGATAGTACAAAAATTTGTACAATCACTTTTGATGAAGCTGGTAACAGAAATATAGAATGTACAACTTAAAATATAGGACGGCATAATGCCGTCCTAATTCTTTTTTACTAAACTCCGCAAATGATCCATTGAATATTTTTGTCTCAGGATTCCTTGTATATCGCCATACACAAAATCGCGAGGCATTCCTCTTTCTATACGCCATTCCAAATAATCTTTCACATTTTGCAGATCATCCCAAAAATATTTTGGTACTCTATTAAACTGCCATTGTTTAAATCTGCCAGGATATAATAACTGGTAAAAATCATACGGACTACTGTTGCAACGGGAAAATAATGTAACTGAATATGGTTTACTGATTTTCCTTATTTGTTTTGCAGATCTAAAATTTGTTAGAATGAATTGGTCTGACATTCCTTCTAATGCCTCTTTAATAATAGTAGCATACATGTGTATCATCCTTTCATATCCAACCATGCAAACTGGCATTACGAGGCCCACGAAGGTATCTCCCTTGGACACTTGATATGCCCCGAGGGTTGTAATACCGGAGAAGTATATAAATGCAAAAGGAATACCTTTTCGTGTCTCGAAGAGCCTATCGTTCTGATGGCCATAAACAAAGGCAGCTTGTCTATGAGACAAGCTGCCTTTTAATTTAATTTTCAGATTGTAATTTGGTTCTGAGTTCAACAAGTAACTTCCCTAACATGTTCCTACCTTTCCAGCCAGGGCCACGACCCCAAAAACTATCACTTGGTGAATCTTCGACTAGTTCTTCATCGCCTGTAGATAAAAGTAATTCTTTTAATTGAGCATTTTGTGTGAACTTTGCGAATAGACATTCACGCATTACTTCAATTCTACGTTGGTCCCAATCGGCGTAGATTGGATACTTTCTGCTTAGTCCAAGTCTTTTGGCATCAGCTGGTGTTTTAGCAGCTTGAATAATGCTCTGATGTTCAGGATTCTCATAAAATTTAGCAGCTTGAAATGCGTGCTCAACAGTAGGCCATTGCTTGTCCCATAAAACAAAAGGTGAATAACCAAAATTGCTTAGTTCAAAATATTCTGTGGACCGTGAATAAAACTTGATCACAAAATAACCTCCTTTGTTTTATGAATGATTTTGACATTTTTCGTCTTTTTGAATCAAAATTTGATTATTCCACATTACTCCTTCTGAAGCTGTTCCTTTGTGGCTCCAATGTGACTCTGCTGCAAAGTGCTTCAATGGGAATCCCCATCCAGTAGCCAATTGTATTATGTCTGTTTGTTCAAAAACGACATTTTTGACAAATTCTATTGTCTCCATTTTTGATTCATTACATTTATTTTGCCAATAAGTACAAAATACCCAATCATCATTGCCACTTTTGTTTGCATGACTACAAGTTGCACAAGTCATTTCATCCACTCCCATCTTTATTTTATTATAACATAGAGTATTTTTATTGAACAACATTGTGCATATAATTTTGTTGGTATTAAAATTAGCATACAGGAGGCGATTAACGTGTTTAAAGAATTAGAACTTAGTTTAGCTCTCACTCTTGGCGGCCGATGGTCTGTAGTAGAAGAATATGATAGAGATGGTTACATAAATATGTCTGTACGGTCAAATACTGCAACATATACTATGCCAGATATAAATGGTGAGGAATCTTTTTCTTTTTTGACTCGCATGTACCAAAGTCTAGGTGTACCAAATGATCAAATAAAGTATTATTTATCTCATGATGAGATTATGCATGTTCGAGGTTCTGATCTCATTGATAACGGTTGGTGGACAAACAAAATTAAATCAATTTGGGATTATGAACAAAATCCCACTAATGAATCTGTGTGGATGCATCTAGACAGAGTTCCAGCACAATATGCAGGGAAAACAATTTTTATCACATTTTCTGGCAATATTTGGGTATATCTTGGTATTTGGATCATAATAGAAAAACACGTACTCGAAGCATATGTTATTCCTTCTAATCTTGAAATTGCTAATGAATATCTTTTTGTAAAAGAATTAATTGATAATATATAAATAAGAAGACCCTTCACTAGGGCAGTGAAGGGTCTTCTATTATTTTATCAGCATATTGTTTTACAGTGTCATAATCAAGATGTTTTGTCATATACGCCAATCTCATAGCAACATTAGGTCTACCAATTTTTTGTAAATAAACCATAGACCCAAAACATTGTTGTTCATTTGTTTTGTCAGACGTATCATCATAGTTTACAGTCTTGTGACAAGAAAAACTATTATGGTCGTCTTTCAAAAGTTCCTCAGTTATTTCAGATAATCTTTCTGGGTGCAATGACTTATTCATTGTTGAATCTTTTAAAAATGGACAATCAGCACAAGGCTTTTTCACATTAAACATATAGACCACTTCCTCACAATTTTATATGACAATTTTATCATGAGGAACAAATGGTGTCTATAGGCCCAATTCAGCTCGTGCTAAATCTACTACTCGTGCTTGTCTAACACGTTTATCTTCTGCAATTAAATCCTGACGTAAACAAGGATTCCCTTTTACTGCACTAATTGCAGTATATAATGGTTTAAGCATGTGAGCAAATGGATGTGATCCTCTTAGATCATCTGCTTTTGCTAAATCTGCTAATCCAACCACAGAAAGTGGTGATTTTGCAGCTTCATTAAGTAAATCAACAATGGTGACAGAACGCATTTTATTTAGCAGATGAACTTTTCCATGCAGCTTTGCACCAGTTTTTCCTGCATTAATCATATCTTTAGGCAATTTCAAATGTTTTCCAAAAGCCTCAATGAGATCGACACCAGCTACTTCATGTCCTCTATGATTAGGAGCTTCAGTAATTGACTTTCCTAAATCATGCACTAAATAAACAAAAGACTTTAATGCATCACCTGTATGCCCGTTTTCTAAAACAGCCATAGTATGCTCATACGCATCACCTTCAGGATGATGTTTTGCATTTTGTTTTACTCCAATTAATGCTTCAATAGGTCTGAAATGAGGACCAAGTGCGCCAGCTTCTTTTAAAAAATCAAAAAATCTTCTTGGTTTAACACCGGACAAGGCTTTGATAAGTTCAATACCAACTCTTTCCGGTGCTAGTGTAACAAGTTCTGGCACTAATGATTTAGCATAAGTAACCAGTTGTGGGTGAATGTCGTAGTCATATCTAGAAGCTGATACTCCGGCCCTGTATACACGCAACGGATCATCTTTAAAAGCCTCTGTGGTTGGAATAATCATTTTCTTTTTAATAGCACCTTGTCCGTCAAAAGGATCATGCAATTCTTTAGTCAGAATATCAATAGCCATTGCATTCATAGTAGTATCACGTCTAGATAGATCTTGATATAAAGTCACATCAGGATCAGTAAAAACTTGAAAACCTTTATATCCAATGCCGACTTTCTTTTCAGTTCTACCTAAAGCTAATTCTACCCTATTTCCTTCAACATTTACTTCAAAAACCCCATATTCACGACCAACAATTCCTATGTCAGGAATGGCTTTTACTAATTGATCTACAGACAATCCAATGACTAACACATCGATGTCTTTGTATGGTACATTCATTAAGGTATCTCGAACATATCCACCTACAAAATAAGCTCTGCCACCGATTTGTTCTATTGTTTGTGCTAATTCCATAAACGTATCAAATTTCATATATAGTCATCTCCTTAAAATTTTATACATTTATTTTATACCTTTAAACTGTCTAATAGCAATAACTATGGTGTTGCATTTGATCTGTATGGTACGATTACCAAATGGGACTTGTTGTCCCAAGTATAAAATATGAGGTGATAGTATGGCTGTTGTGCTTGGTCAATCTGCTAAGGGCCGATATGATGCGAAGACAATGGAAGTTTCTATCAAAGAATTAGTAAGTAATACTGTTGTGGTTGGAAAAACTGGCTCTGGCATGGGGTCTTTTGCAGTAAATGTTGCCAAAGGACTTATAAATGGAATGATGAATGGTGAAAAAGTTGGTTTTTCTATGATTGACCCAGATGGAGACTATATTCGATCAATAATTACCTTTTTGCCAAGCGAGTTGTTGCACAAAGTCAACATTATCCGTTTTACAGAATCTAATTTTACACAGTCTATAAACGCTTTAAGTATTTCGCCCAATGTTCTTGTCAATGTAATTAAAGATTCAAGCCATTTTCAGTGGGGAAATCGTATGGTACATCATTTGACACAAGCCATTCTTGATATACAAAAAGAAAATGGGACTAATCTTATGTCAGTATTGGCTTTGTTAAAAGCACAGAATAAACTTGATAAACACGAAATGTATTCACCTGTCATTGACATTTTAGAATCTTTGTTTTCTAATAAACACATCCGTAGAGTATTTGGACAAAATAATGAATCATTTAATATAAAAAAGATTCGTGACACTGGTCAAATAGCTTTGTATGATTTAAGCGGCTTAGATTCACGATCAAAACAATTTGTTGGTGGTATATTGATCAATCTTTATCGCGACCAAACACAAAGTATAATACCACACATTTTGTTTTGTCAAGAAGCAAATCAATATGTTACAGAATCAGCAGAACAAATTCATATTGATTGCAGAAAGTACAATCTAGGTCTTGTTGCTGCATTTCGTGATTTGCATAGTGTGAGAAGTAGTATCAGTACAAATCTTCTTAGTCAAGCTGTCAAATTGGTAATCTTTAGATCAAGTTTAGAAGATTCAACAAGATTTACAAAAATGTTAAAAGGATTTTCTGCTACAGATATACAATATTTATCATCTGGACAAGCTATTATTCAGTATATAGACAAAGATGGACACGTAAAAGAAGATGTTTTACAATTTGAACATGTGGACAATGTTGATGCTAATAAATGTGATAATCTTGTTTTACAGAAAAATCGTGACTATGGTGCTTCAACTGAAGCTGTAGATGCACATCTAGAATCTCTTTTACAATAATGATCCAAACAAAGCCACTACTAAAATGGTAGTGGCTTTGTTATGTATTTCAATTGTTTATTCAACCATACGGATGATATAATATAAACATAAAAGATTAAGGAGGAATTATAATGACTAATGATAAACAGATTGCACAAGCAATTTATGACAAATACCATGAATTCTATGATGGTGAAACCCAAGGTTGTTGTGCAGTTATTGCTATGGAAATCACAAAAACTATCGATGGCGTGGCTGTGGCTGGATATATTGATTATTACCGTGGTGAACGCTCTCATTGGTGGGTTGAAAAAGATGGGCAGATTTATGATCCAATGACAGAATATTACTTCTCCAAAGATCCACATAGACATGTAGAAGTCCACCGAGACCAAGCAGAATTTTTAAAAGTGTATAACAATTACAAACAATATGAAATAATTTAAAAAAGCCCACTACATTATCGAAATGTAGTGGGCTTTTTATTTATATACTGAGATTCATAACCATATCAAATTGTTTGTCTGGAATCTCTAAAACAATAACATTGACACCCAAATCTGTTCCAAGATAAGCTTCAAACATTTGTTTAAGTTTATTGAATGTACGTTCAGTTGTGTCTGTAGCAAGAAGCAATGTAATGACTAAGTCTTTGATTTTGTCCAATTTTTCTTTGTCATTGCCATAAAAACCAAATTCTTTTTCATCTTTATCTGGATAAGCATGGTCATGAACAAATCCAATGCTTCCTATAACACCTATCGCTAATAATGTCCCATCAACTATGGATTTAACATCCATTTCTTCATGATAATCAATTACAAATTTTGCCATTTTGAGCCACTCCTTAAAATTTTATACATTTATTTTACACTCTTTGAGTATTTGTGACAAGAATCATCTTTGTTTTCTAAGATCCATTTTGTCTAATCTACCATTTTAAACAATTGTATGGTATAATTACTCCATAAAATTTTGAGGAGGAAACTAACATGTACAAAATTTATGCACAACCGATTCAATTTGAGTATTCAATGGCTGCCATTGTAGGGGTCAATTACGTTGTTCAATTTGCTACAGAACACAACAATACGTCTGTTGATGGATTGGTTTGGACCACTTTTGAAACAACGCCACTAATACAAGACAAAGACCAAATCGCAATCATTGTTGCAGTATCTCAAGACGAATCTAGTCTACAAGATTTAACAGATAAAATTAATGCCATGCTTGAGACTTCTATTGATGAAGATACTCAACAGACTGATTGGAACAAATTGTCTGAATCACTTAAAGCTATCTTATAAAAAACAAAAACACCTAAGCCCATGTGCTTAGGTGTTTTTGTTATATAAAGTTTATAATCATGTCCAGTACGTCTGGTTTAATATGTATACTATATACATTATTTCCATGTTCTGTTACTGTAGATGAATAGTTCCATAATAATAGATGTAATTGCACCACAATAAAATTGTCTGGAGACTCTGAATAGACAGATCCATGGAACTTTTGTCCAAAATGCTTTATTAAACTAACAAATTGTTTATTATTCCATTGTAGCACATCTGCCATACATAAAAGAGTTTGTCTCCAATGATCTTTTTCCACTACTTTAGCTATTTCTACAGTATGCTCAGTTATTGCACTTGATTCATCATTATCCAATAATGCTAAAGCTTTGAACATGTTGAGTCCAGTGTGATAATTAGCATTATCCATTCTGCCCAAGAAAAAAGCAATTTGCATATGATCATCTCCTTAAAATTTTATAAGGAAATTATACCACATACGTGTCTTTATGTCTATCCATCCATAGAGAACACCTCTTTATTGTTTTGCAATAACTTTGTCTTGCATTTCTATTAACACTTGTCGTTGTCTATTAGTCACATTAGTAATAATTACTTCTTTTGTAGTTTGGTCTAAAAACCCCTTTTGGTACCCAGCACTTTTATCTTGCACTAATTTTAATCTATAACCTAGTTTCATTTGCGATTTAGCCCATTGGTTCATTTCTCTTTCACTAACTTTCATAAAATCTCTCCCTTATTATTAAAAGAAGCCTTACTCACATAGTAATGAGTAAGGCTTCTGGTTAAATTTCATTAAATTGACGAAAATGTTCCACAATATCTGACTCAATATCAAATGGAACACGATAATCTGTTTCAAGCATATTAAGTCGAGCAATATCAGACATAAATGGAAGATCGCTATCATTATCTCTAAAAGAAATTACAGTAGTTGTATTAAACCGCAATCCTTCAAATCTTGATGAATCATATAATGGATATACTGTATATGGTTGATGCTCGTTAGTGCAAACTGCAACAAATTTATGAACCAACAATTTTAATTGTAAAAACTTAGCAGCTTCGCCTAAATTAATAAGGAATTGAGCAGTGTCGGCTGAGGCCAATGTAATATGCCACCGAGAACCAGGCTCAGTAGTTATATTTAGTTTGAATTGGACCTCAAAATTTTGATCTAAGTATACGACTGCTTGATTTGACATAAAATAACCTCCTAGATGTTTTATAAAGAAATTATACCACATCTACAAAAATTAAAACAATAATTCTAATCTATTTTGTATAGACCAAATTCTTCTAAAACCCAAGCAATTCCAGAAGCATAACCAATATTCCACAATGCTTTAAGTTTATTAATTTCAAGCATCCTAACAAGATCATTAATTATTTCTTTATCAATATCTACAACAATTTCTCGATTTTGATTAAATAGGCCCATTTGTTCCAAAGCATATTTAGTACCTGCAAAAACACCAGTGTGAGTTGCACTTATATCAGAGCCAGAACAATGTTTCAGTCGAAAAGCAAAATTTGAAATATGTTGATTAGTTAATGTGATTTGCATAATAAATGCTGTTCCTTTGTAAAAAAGATTATTGCCAAGCAGAAACAGGAATATTAAAATACTTCTCGGCTGCGACTACATTAATCAAAATCATTCTCATACAGGTACCTTCTATCTTTATATTTTTGTTATATCTAGCTACTAATCCTTCACCACATATAGCACGCCCAAAATCTGCATTGAGTGATTTTTCCCAGAGTTTATTGTACAGACAATGAACATGGAATCTTTGATAGACAGATTGAGGTACTCCTATCTGTCCGCTAGTCGCCACTCTGTTCACACAATCACTCTTGTTAGCATACACAAAGTATATAAAATGATAAATTAATCCTAATTCTTCAGCAGGTTCAGGCACATAGTCCTTTTTTGTCGAGACAAGAAGAGTGTCTGATATACTATCCTTGTTCACATCTTTGAAGTACAGTAATAATATAATAAATATTTTGTAAAGTACAGATTCCAAGGATTCTTTTCGTTCCCGTGTCAAGTAATAACAGTTATCAATAACTGGTAACAATGGTAAACCCTCTTCTCGAATTCGGATTGTGGAATATCCAGCCATAAAATGAGCATTGTCCCGCTTGGTATCCTTATCAATATCTTTATGAAACATAATTCCATCATATTCAATAATTAAATTGAGTGAAGGAATTAAAACATCAACTTGATTTCCTGTTGACATCTTGTGGTTTATTTTGGCATGTGGAAAGATCTTACGCAGTAATGCATACAATTCTGCTTGTGGTTTTGATATTGTCATAGTAATCCGCCTTTGTAATAGTTTTGTAATTGACCTGTAATTAATTTGTAATCCCGTATGATAAATGCAACTAGATAACCTTACGTACTACGTATACCTTTATTGTGGATTTTCTTAAAATCGTGTAATTTTATTGGAATGTGATATTCTCCTTAGTCTTTTTTTCTACGTTAAATTACTCAAATTACTCAAATTACAAGATCAGAATATTCATTTTTTACTTTTTATATCTTAACTCTCATGCGTATGTGCACATATGCGCGTGCGCGTCATGAATATTCTGATCTTGTAATTTGAGTAATTTGAGTAATTTAACGTAGAGAAAAAGACTGGAAAGAAAAAACAATTTTAAACAAATTACAACATTTTAGTAAAATATTTATTTATTTATTTATTTATTTATTTATTTATCCTTATTCATTTAGGTAAACAAATTACAAGCGAATTACAAGCGAATTACAAAGTCTGTAATGCCTGGACCTTATAATTCGCTTGTGATTACATTGTCGTTGGTTCCCATACCTCGCAATCAATTTTATATACTTGCTGTACGACCGTAGCATCCAACTGAATCATACGCACAGTCTTTTTATCTATTGTTGCTGGGTGGTTGAATTTCAGACCTTTTGCTTCTGAACTGATTTGATCTCTCAAAACATCAACATCAGGCACCTCTGTAAATCCCCCATACAACAAACTGCTCCGGAACTTGCTGATCCAATCTTTATCAAACAACATAGTGTTACTGGATTCAATACGGTTAATAACTCTAGCACGTCCACTGTCGTGGTTATCAGCCAAATAGTTTATGAATCTAGCAGCCATTGTTTCTGATCGTCTGCTAACTAAATCATTAGCCAACCACTCTAAACATTCTTTGATTGTTGTTTCATGGATGGACACTCCCATTTTTTCTAACAATTTTAAACCAATAGTCACACAAATAGCTGTCGATTTAGCACGTGATTGTAGTGGCAAATTAAGATTATCTACAAATTCAGCACCTTCATCAATTATGTCACCAAGTGTGTTCCAATTGTTTAACAACCATGAATAAATTTCATACCCTACACTTCCAGCTGGCAAACGACGCATTTCATTCATGTGGTTTCCGCATTGTTCTCCAGCTCTATCTGTAGTTTCCATATGCATTACAAGCAATCGACTTTTAGCAGCTTCATCTTGGATAAGGTCATTACCTAAGATTACTAAAGGAGCTGTGTAAGATTGACTTACTGACTCATATCGACCTTGTTCTTTTGCACCTTTTTTCGTAGAACTCATACCATCGTATAACAACAAAATATCTTTAGTGAGAGCTTCTGTATTAGTGTTGCTTATACGAAATTCACCAAAAATAACTGGCATGCTATCATAAGAACATAATATGTCTCTCATTTGTGCTACTGATGTTCCTCGTAATCCAATTTCTTCACCATTACCTTGTAGACCAGCCCAACCTAAAGTTCGCATTAATGATGTAATAAGTACTGATTTGCCTACTTCACGATTTCCGTAAACAAAAAGTATAGGTAATCTGCATTCAACTACACGACTTGAAATTTGGTCTTTAATCATACTAGCTATGGCCCAGCCTAAAATTGCATTTGCTTTGGTTGGATTAGTCATTCCAGTAAAATGAGTGTACATATCATTTAAATGACTTGTTTCATTATGATGCAATTCATACAATCCATCAGGGCCACTACCTGCATAAATCACTTCATGTGGCAATGGGTCTCCTAAGATTTGACTTTCAATTTTGTCGCCATATGCAGTTTCTACACGTTTTGCATGTAGTAAATAGGGTTTTTTGTGATGAATGTGAAAGCCATAACGACTTTGACTTATGACATTTGTTAATGGCACATTTAATGGATCATTAACAAATTCAAGCAATCGTTCAAAATGAGTTTTGTCAATTCGAGCATCAATAAAACGCTCTGCTATTTTGACTTGTAAATCAATACTTCTAGCCAAATGTGTACCAGACATTACAATATCTGTCTCAACTAAAGTTTCTTCTACAGGATTAAAATATTTGATAGTCCATAATACATTTTGACTACCTGATGTCCCATGTAAAATTTTACGTTGAGTAACACAAAAATTTGCTAAACATACATCAGCCATTTTAGTAGCATTACGTAACCAAATACCTTTATTGTTTGTGTAAATAGGATTATTAGCAATACTTGTTAACCGAAGTGTTTCAATTTTGGTTTTAAGTGTTTTTGCAAATTCGCGTTTGTTGGTTGGATTTACATGACTGACATATGCATCAAACATGCGTTTTAAATTGATATCATCTTTTGCTCTTGCTAAGACGCCAATCACATTTTCTTCTGATACTTGTCCAGAAGCCAAATAAGTTTCAAGTTGTTCTAATGTAAATTCAATAGGGGTGTGATCGTCTTCAACAAACAAGTCTTCTTGATTCATTCTGTTGAATCATGTGCATCCTCATTGGCATTATGAGATTGGTCCACCCCAACCAAGTATTTTGGCTCAACTTTTTGCATGATAGTTTTTATCCTCCCTTCTCATTAACTTTGACCAATATAAAAGTTTATTGAGATGGTTGATCTTCTTCATTTGATTGAGCAGCATTCTTTTCAGCTAAATGTTTAGAATAACGATTACGTGATGGTTTATGTTCTTTATTTAACAACCATTTATCAATTTCCTCAGTTTCAATTACAACAGCTACATGATTATCAGCATCGATTTCATATGTTGACGGTGCACCTTGTCTATTGACCCAATTAGAAACAACTCGTGATTGTACACCATAATGTGCTGCAATGTTTTTTCTACCAACAATTTTCATTTTTAATTACCTCCTCTGTAGTAATGTAATTATATTATGTGAATTTAATTATATGCAAGTAGTATTATGATTCACTTATATGAGGTTATTTGTGTCATAATATCATAAAACTCTTTGTTTAAGATCACAAGGTTTATTTGTTTCAATTTGATATAAATTTGACACCCCCAAATTGGCATGTGAGTTTGAGGCATTTTCTCTACGGGCTTCTATATCATTTCGTAAGTAAAATTTGTTAGATATATTATTCTTATAAGGCATATAAGTAAGGGCGGATGTAGTATAGGGTCTGAGTATCTAGAAATATTTGGAGTTATATATTCCAGTTTTCATACGAGGATTTCAAGGCATATGTTTTGTTTGCAACAAGTATACTTGAGGAGCATTTTACTAACAGAATAACATTCGAGCCTTTAGACAACAAAAAAAGACTTAAGCATGAGAGCTTAAGTCTTTTTCAATATTTGTCCAATATGAAGTGTCAAGCACACTATTAAAATTTCCTTTGTACCAATCAAGTGGTGTGTCAGCTGTAATTGCAGCAGTTGCAATATCAATGTCACTAAATTCTGGCAACATAGCCATCATTGCTCCATTGTCAACAAGTAAATTGTACAATCGATTAGCGACTGTAGTAGCGTTCTGTGGATCATGTTCATTGGCTAAGTTACGAATAGTCATTTCAATCCAGCCACCACGTTCAGATTTATGAATTTTGTCACCAGCTAAGCAACAAATCAGTAATTGACCTTCTGGACTATAATATACATCAAAAGCATATAAACTGAGTCCAGAAATATCTAGTCCACGATTAGTGAACACTTGTTCAGTCATTTGCAAATCAACATTTTTATCTTTGCCATACTCATAATCCATGGGTAAAGTGTGCAAAAATAAGTATTCTTTTTTAGTCATTTATACCACTCCTCAATTTTTATGTTTTTATTATAACATTTCATATTAAATATGTTCAATTTCTATGACTTGACATGCTTTAAAAGAAAAGATAAAATCACTATATAAAATATAAGAGAAGGTGACATTATGAATTTATTGCCTGTTGAGTATATCAACAAAAACAATTTACCTGAAATTCGACTTTCTACGATAGTCGAAAGTGATCCAGAAGAACCTTTTGTTTTAGCACGTAATATCGTGTTCATAGAACTAACACAAAATGATCGTATGATGGAGCGGTTTAATTTAGTTAAATTGACTGACAAAGAAATGATATTTGATATTGTTTCACATGGGTTTGCTACTGATAGTGGTATAGTATTTCAGTACCGAAGGCATACATTTATCATTACAAATGGATTTGTGTGTCATAATGAGACACAAACTCTGAAAAGAAATTGGAATTTTACCAAACAGTCATCAAGCATATATCGAACTATATATAATAAGTCTATGCACAGATATATGCCTCACACTACACCAATTTATTTGTCTGAACGGGTTTTATTTACATCTCAAAATGAAATATTTGTGTGGTTGGATGGATGGAAATTTTATCCAAATGATTGTGACTCAACAAGTCTTGATTCCAAAATTATAGAAGAAATCAATATGGTCAAAAACTTTACAAAATAAAAAGACCCACTTTTCATGTCGATATGAAAAGTGGGTCTTTTTTAGATTAAAAATTCATTTGCAATTTGTGCACATTCATCCATAGCTTGAATAGCTCTGCTATATGCTAATGCACGTTCTTCTGCTGTTTCTACTTTAGAATGTAGTTCACGAATTTCAAAATCTTTGTCATATCCTTGACCATGTATTATTCGACATACTACTAATGATCCGGTTCCAGTATGTCTATCATGGTAAACCATGACATTAAAAGTACAGCCGTCACTATCAATTGCATCATTTACTGTTAACATATTTCAAGATTTCATCTCCTTCAAGTTCTATGAGAGGATTTTATCATACCTCTCAATTGCAGTCAATACTTTTGAAATTTTGGTATAACAAAATTTCATTTTTTAATTCTTCAGACAAATGGTGCATATTGCTCAAAAGCCAATTACTGTCAGTTTGCATCCACATATTGTTTACAAAAATATACCAATGATTTTCATTTGGTTCCACAAAAAGCAAATTTGTTTCATATACTTCTGATTGTTTAATATATGGCCATATTGTTTTGTTATAAGGGTTCCGGTGAAAGTCATAAATAGAATTTATGCTTTCTACCCACTTAATTGAAACTGCTAAATCTTTTGTGACTTGTACTTCTCCTTTTTCAATAGCAATAGTGATTATTTTTTGATGTTTAGCAAGTGTGTTATCTCCACGAATGTACACACGGCCAAATGCCATAATCAAACAAGTTGGAGTATCAGTCACTATAATTGTTTTTCGTATGTCATGACCACTTAGTGTATCTTCAGGATATATAACTGAACCATTTGGTAAAACTTGTATATCACTTACATATGGGTCAGTTTTATACTTAAGTCGAGTGACTCTACTCATTTTATTCATCTCCTTCAAATTTTATGAGCCAATTATAACACAAAATTGACCCCATAGGAATGGGTCCTATGGGGTCAACGTGTGTTTTATAGACTAGTGTCTAAACGTGCATTTACTGGAGCTACTAAAATCAAATCAGCAGCAATTTCGTCACTTGCTTCTGTTCCCCACAAACATCTGATTGTGTCACCATCAATTTTTGTGATGACTCCAATAGTGCCTTGGTCAAGAGCAACAATGTCGCCTTCTTTGAAAAACTTATAAGCTCTGTGTATTGATTTCCAAATAGCTAGTTGTTTGTAAATTTTGACAGCTTCTTGTTCTTCTTCTACAGTTGCTTCTCGTACATCAGATGTTGCAAGTGTGTCTCTTACACCAGTTGCTATTGATTCTAGCCATAAAGATGTATTGTTATAAGAAATATGCAACACTCGGCAAACTTCACCTTCATGAAAAATCACTTTACCATTTTTTCTAAGTTCTACATTACATACCACTCTATCATCTTGTTTAATCATCATTATTATCATCTCCTAATAATTTTATGCCTAAATTATAGCATATTTAGGGTCAGATAACAACTTATGAGCTTTTTCACTTTTCATAGAACCAACATATATCCATCCTTCTTTATTGTCTCGTACCCATACATGTTGTTTTGAAGCAATCCATGTGTTTTTTCCATAAAAATGATAAGGTGAATCTTGTAAGTATTTATGAATTTTATGATTAAAAGGATTTTTAAAAAAATCAACAGGATGATTCATATTGACTAAATAATCAAGTTGTTGTGTATCCTTAAACATAATAGTACCTTTGACTAAATTTATTTTATATAACACAGCTATATTTATAGTTTTAGATTTGTAATATAATGATCCACATTTTGTGGTTGGATTAAATCTTCCTAAAATGTAACCTTTAGGTCCACTATAACACCCGTTAAAAAATGTGCCACTATATAAAGCTGTTTCACCATAAGAAAACAAAATCCCAAGTTTATTATTGCCTAATATAAATTTATTAGTTGTCTTAGCTTTTCCAACAATAATTTTTCTATTTATATTAATCTTTTTATTTTTAGGGAGAGCACTTTCAATCATATTATGAGTAATTAAACCACTGCTACCATAATATGCTTTGCCATGTTTGTGTTCAAATATCATATCAACCCCACCTTTTTTACTAAATAAACAAACGACTCCCACCTATATTAGGAAGGAGCCGTAAGTCAATCGTGTTTTATTTGGGCAAACTAATTGTAATGATTCAGTAGAATATTCACCAGCAGTAGTTGTGACAAATGTGTCATGAAGCACAATTACTTCATATAAGGCAATTTCGTTTTGTATTCGCACAATGTCTCTTGGATGATACTCACGGAATCTTCGTCCAAGAGGCTGCCAAACTGTCTCTAATTCTTCTAATTGTGCTTTATATTTTTTAATACAATCAGTATTTGCTCCTTCAAAAGCTTGTGGACCAACATAAGCGCATTTTTCTGTAATAGGACATGTTACAAGATACATATTATTTTTAGCATCATGAGAAATTACTTGAGCTAATTGATTTACTTCAAAATAAGATTCTTTTTCAGTTTTGATTATACTATTTTCTCTTTCTATAAACATTACCACTTCCATTTAACATGAGCCTCCCAAATGTTGTTTTTAGTATTTTATCATTTACCTATTTGATGTGTAAAGTCTATATTCTTCTCCTAATGGACTAATGTTTTTAGATAAATTATAATCCATCCACAAAACATCTATAGGCACCCACACATTATGAATGTGCATCATGGCTGCATGAGGCCATGCAATCCAAAGATTTTTGCCAAAATATACTTCTTTTGGGACCCAAAAACTTATTTCATGCCAGTATTGTTCATTGGTTGGATTCTGATACATATCAGTCAAAGTTGTTATATTACATAACCAACGAGGATGCTCATCAGTATGTATGCTACCATTAGGTGAAAACTGTGAATTTATGCGTATTATTGTTTCTTTTTCGACATATGCACCAGTTATACTAATAAATCCGTTCATATGCTCTGTTACTTTACCTACGAGTTTTTGTGGATACTTTATGACTTTGATACTATCTATCATTTTTACATGAGACTCTAAAACAGGTATTGCAATAAGGTTTTTTGGTACTGATATTCCAAGGACTCGTTTAATTACACGATCAACATATTCTTTTTCAATTGTTTCATGCATGTGTTCACGTGCATAAGAAGCGAATGTAAATCTATACTGTATTTTTCCAGGAAGTTCTATTAAGATGCTTATTCCTGTTACAAATTGTGACAAAGAAGTGTATCCAGATCCTTTTGGTATTGCTTTAGCTGGACATTTTGTCAATTGAGAAACACGTCTTACAAGTTCAAATATTCGCATCTTGAAGTACACCTTCCTGTTAAACAAACTAGATGTTATAATAGACGTATAAAATTTAAGGAGTGGTAATTATGATTTTGATTGAGTCATTCAAAGACAAACGGTATTACTACCAATTTGATAATTATGAGGGTAATGATGTCGTAGAATACGGTCGCATGATTGTACAATTTAATCATCCAGATCACACTTTTTTAGCAACAACAAAACTTGAGGCACTGGAGTTAAATCCTTTGTGGCTGCATGAGGTATATGAAAGAGACACATTATTCCCTTCATTATACATCATCCATGAAATTGTAGCCAAGTGTGTGCCAGATCTCCTAAACACTATTCCTAACAAGATAGAAATTGAAATTTCTAATGCTGGTGATAGATATACTTTTAGTGATTTAGCAATAGATGATGCTGATATAGATGAAGATTCAGAATTGTTTCAAGTATTTGATGGTATTTTTAGTTTTAGTCACAGACATCGAGCATATAGAGCAGGTAAAAGCAGTTGGACTATTTCTGTCATACCAACACTTATAGAACACATTTTACATAAAAAGAACTGATCGTGCAATACGATCAGTTCTTTTTTATTCTTTGGATTAATTCTTGATCTACACCATAATTAGAGTCACAACGAAATCCTTGTTTGAACAACTGTATCATAGTTTGATATAAAACAGTATCTTTTTCTGCGAAATAATCCCGTCCTGATCCACCCATAATAGTTATTTTAAGTTTATCTACAGTACCATCTTTATAAATACGTCCATCAAAACGCAAACGCACAGGTGTTTCAACAATACGCATTTTATTTAAAGCAATGTGAATTAAAATGTTTGGTAGTTTTTCTGCAATTGTTTCTTCTGCCCATTGTATGGCTGGACGTATATCTACAACATCGTCTATCAATATACTACCTGACCAAATTGCTTTATCTATATGAGAATGTTTTATTGAAATGGTGGACGACCCATCTTTTAATATGCACGCGTATAATCTAATTTTAATCACTTCTTTCTTAGCTTGTTGTATAAGTATAGCATGTCTGTGTACTTAATAACAATATTGCTGCATAAGTCTATAGCACTGGATGAAGGAACATACATATTATTGACACATGTCAAGATGTATGGGTATAATTATCTAGTAAATGAAGCAATTGAAGGGAGGAATGTCAAGTGGGCGTTAGTATAACTGGTATTTCGTCTGGATTAGATACTGCAGGTATGATTCAACAACTTATGCAGGTCGAATCTATTCCTTACGGAAAACTGGAAGACAAACATTCAATGTTGAATGCCAAACAAGGTGTATTTCGTTCAATCAACACTAAGTTATCTGCTTTACGGACTGCAGCTTTTGATTTAACATCATCTGGTGCATGGCAAACCAAACAAGCAGTACTCGGTGAAGATGGCTCCAAAATCTTGTCTGCAACAGTTGGTGATAATGCACTGACTAGTAAGTACAATGTGAAAGTAGAAAAACTTGCTTTGGCTTCGTCTTACGCTTCCCAATCAATAAATCGTTCTACTGATGCGACTACACTAAATGGGCAAACATTAAAGATATACAATGGCTCGAATTCTCTTGCCATCACTATCCAAGATGCTTCGACCATGGATGATGTACTCAATCAAATCGTAGGACAAATTAATGGAAGCAACATTGGTATTTCTGCTAGCAGCATTAGTACAAGTAGCAATGGCAAAACTTTGGCTCTTTTTTCTAAAGGTACAGGGTTTGACAATGAACTCTCTTTTGGGGATGCTGCTAATGGTACTAAACGAGTGTTGGATATTTCTGATTCATTATCAGCGGCTTTAGGCTTAGCAGAAACCCAAAAAGCTCAAGATGCAGAAATTGTAGTAAATGGAGTACGAGCTACAAGCAGTGGCAACAAGTTTGAAAATATTATGGATGGACTCAGCTTGGTCGCCAATGCCGTTGGTCAGACCACAGTAGATGTACAATCTGATACTAGCAAACTTGTATCACAAGTAGAGGCTTTTGTAAAAGCCTATAATGGTGTTATACAAGATGTTCGTGGGTACACTGCAAAAGGTGCTGCTTTGCAAGGCAACAGTACATTGCGGACACTTGGTACCACTTTAAACAATCTTGCTAACATTGCTGTTGGTGCTGGGACGCTTAAAGATATTCCAAGTTTTTACGGACTTGAAATTGACAAAGGCATTACAACAGCTTCTCTCATGACTGGCGCAATCAATTTTGATAAGAGTAAACTTTTGTCAAAACTTGAAGCTGATCCTGAGAAAACTAAGCAATTTCTTACTTCAGCCATGTCTGCATTTGACAACACATTAAAAACGTGGACTCAAGCAAATACTGGCATCATGGCATCTGCTATAAAGGGCTATGATAGTGAGATTTCAGCTAATGCTGATGCAATGGCGGCAATGGACATGCGTCTTTCTGCCAAAGAAGCCAGATTGAAAGCACAATTTTCTAATATGGAAGTTTTGTTAAGTGGCTTAAATAATCAAAAGAGCTGGCTTACAAATCAACTGGCGTCTCTAAATTCACTAAACAGCAATAAATAAGCGAGATGAGGGGTGTTATCATCCTCATCAGTATAACACTCCTCGATTACAACATTTGAGGAGACGATAACAACATGAAATTGAAGCGTAGACTAAGCATGTTCTTAGCAACAAGCATGGTAGTGAGTTTATTTGCTGGCGTTGGACTTGGTAATGAAAAAGTCAATGCTGCTGTAGATGCACCTACACCTGGAGGCACTTATGGTGCTACACCAATATTGAAAGAGTTTGATGTAACTAGCAAATTTGCTAACCATCCTAGCCCAAATTCACTTTTTGACAATGACACTAAACTGGTGCTTACTCATTCAAAAGACGTATACATTTTTGATTTGGTTACAGGTGATATGGAACTGTATGACAGTCCAGCTGTGGCAGTGCACCATAAGTATTCAAAGAATGGAGCTTTTGCCGTAACTACACAACAAGTTAGTAGTGGTGGGAATCATCTTGGCACAACTATAGGCATGTTGAATGTAGCTACAAAAGAAAGAACCTCAATAAGTGGGGCTGCCGGAGCTTTGGGCTATCCAACCATCTCTGCAGATGGCAGCACTATTTATTATATTGAGAAAGCTACTATGGCTGTTAAGAAGTATGATACTGCAACTAAAACATCTACCTCATTTACGGTAGAATCTGGACGCACACCCATGGCCGACTACCAGAATTCAGGAGAAGCGATGTATGGTTACATGTTTGCATTAAATGAAGCCAATACTGAAATTATTCTGAAAACTTGGGATAACGCTGCGAACACGGTGTATTTGTCGAGGTATACTACAGATGGTGTAAAAATAGCGGATATAGCTTCTACTACTGGTAAAGGAAATTTGAGGTTAGCAGCTGAATCTAGTTACCATAAGGCAGCTTATTACGTGAAAAATAGCAGTCCTCCTGCAGCATATCTTTATGATATTGACACGGCCACTTCAGTAGATGTGACACACACTAATTTCACAGAGCCTAACTATTATATGCCTGCAGGCGCTAGTGATGTTGCAGTAACCGGACAGGATTTCTTAACAGTAAACGGTATTGTATTTACTGGTAATGTATCAACCAGTACAACAAATATAATATCTGACGATGGAAGGACTTTAATTAGGTACGAGTATGTGGATAATAAGAAACTTATTAAGGTTATCGATGTTTCCACATTGGTGGATGGGTTGCCTGAAGTACTTAACCCTCCAGCTGTAACTAATTTGAAACTTACAGAGAAATCTGGTGGAGTACTAACAGCAACATGGGACCAGAACAATACCACAACTAATTTTAAAGTGTACGTTAATGACGTGTTCCAAACTGAACTAGCTGCGAACATATCTTCTTACGACTTTGAAGCAACTAAAGGTAGTCTGTATAAAGTTGATGTAGTTCCTGTAATTCGTGGGAAGAATGTGGAGAAGATCGGAGTAGCAACAGAAGCTAGTTTGGATTATGAAGCACTAGATTCTGATTATGCAAAGATCGGTAATGCAAGACTACTAAAAGGAACTTATGTAGAACTTGGCCCGTTGGTATGGAGAGTTTGGGACAATAATCAATTAGTCACAAATGATTCTATCGGATCATTTGTGTGGGATTCACGAACACCGTACACTTCCGAGGTACCTTTTAGTTTAGTAGACACCACTAACCTTGGATATTATTTGAATAACACGTTCCTGAATATGTTCAGTACTGCTGAAAAAGATTTGATCAGAACAAATAGTTGGAATCTCGCATATCATAGCAATAACAATTCACAAGGAACCATTGTTGCGAAAATAGGACTTCCTACTTCACAACAAGCAGCTGTAGCACCATTCAGAATAAAAAGCGCTAAATTCCATTTAATGAACAGAGAAAGTGCTCTGGGTAAGGCTATAAATTGGAATAACGCGACTAATGCTGTGGCATCTTCTTATTGGAATGATAATCTTCCAGCGCACCCCGCTATTACTGTAGTAAATAACGCAGCTATTAGTAGTGGTAACGGCACTTTGGCTAGTCCTTATGTTATCAATTCGACTGGTGTAGAACTCGATGCACCGACAAATTTGAGAACTGCTGATGTGACTGCTACAAGCATTTCGTTGGCATGGGATGGAGCTGGTCCATTTGAAGTGAAACGTGGAAACAGCGTGATCTACGCTGGATCTTCTAATACATTCACAGATTCTGGACTACAACCAAATACTTCTTACAATTACACAGTGGTTGCTAAACAAGGTGCTTCGTCAAGTAGTGCTGCTATTGGCACATTTGCTACAACAAGACTTGAAGTAACTGCTCCAACAAATTTCCGAGCAGTAAATGCGACTTTAGATACTATTGAATTAGCATGGAATACTGTTCCACTAGCTGATTTGTACGAAGTCACAAGAGATGGTAGTCTTGTTTACTCTGGATCTGGAACAAGCTTCACAGACACCAATTTGACTGATGATACACAATATAATTATAATATCATTGCAAAGTCTGGTAGTGAATCTAGTTCTCCAACCACACTGACTACAAAAACTGCTGCTATTACAGTTGGACTACCTACAAATTTCACTGTTGTAAACTCTGTTTATGATCGAATTGACCTTGCTTGGGGTGCTGGAATTAATGCCACGAGTTATGAATTGTATCGTAACGGAGACTTAGTTTATTCTGGCAGTGGTTTTAGCTTTAGTGACACTGGACTAACTGAGAGCACTTTTTACACTTATCATCTTAAGTCAAAACGTGGTGCTTTAGAAAATGGCCCTGTGGTTGTGGTAGCACAAACACCTGCTTATGTGGCTCCTGATCTGAGACCACAAACACCTGCAAGTTCTGTTGTTGATTTCAAAGTTACTTTGTTAAGCAGCAATATGGCACATCTTATCTGGCATAGTATTCCAGATGCAGATACTTATGTAATCACTAGAGACGGTGTTGAAGTTTTCAATGGACCAGGCAATGCATTTATTGACCGAGACGTTGTAAAAAACACCACTTACAATTACACATTAGTTGGAAGAAATTCTCATGGTGACTCTGGAGTGTATACTTTGGCAGTAACAACTCCTACAGAAATCCCTGGCATTACTGCTGATTTCAAAGTAACTCGTGCTTATTCTGACAAATTGTCGTTACAATGGAATTTGGTAGAAGATGCTACTACCTATCGGGTAGTTAGAGATGGTGCTGTAGTGGTTTATGAAGGTCCGCTTACTACTTTTGTAGATAGAGGACTTAATCCAGAAACTTCTTATAGTTATACTGTCGTGGCTTCCAATAGCCAAGGCGCTGGTGTCCCTGGGGCTAGTCTTGTGGCTACTACTACAGCAGAAGCTGCTCCAATCCAAATCGTAATTGGTAGTCCTCAAGATACCACAGTAACTATGTCATTTAGACTGGTTGATGGTGCGACTGCATATTATGTTGATCGTAACCCACAATGGAAATTTGCTGATAATGGCGATGGAACATTCCACAAAACCTATGTAAATGAAGTAACTGGAGTTACTCAAGATTTTGGTAATGTGACACCTGACAATGGCTCTTTCACTATTACTGAAACTGGTATGACTCCAGGCACTAATTACCACTACGATGTTACAGCAGTTAGAACAAATGCTGCTGGCGGTGAAGAAGTCATTGGAGAAACTGGAGTAGATGTTCCTACTAGCAACCCTGGCTCTGGCGGTAGCGGTGGCTCAGGAGGCTCTGGCGGAAGCGGTGGAAGCGGTGGAAGCGGTGGAAGCGGTGGAAGCGGTGGAAGCGGTGGCTCTGGTGGTTCAGGCGGTTCAGAGACTGGTGGAACTGGTGGAACTGGTGGAACTGGTGGAACTGGTGGAACTGGAGGTGGTTCTGGAACTGGCGGAACTGGCGAAAATGGCACTGGAGAAGGCAATGGTTCTGGGACTGGCGGTGGCTCTGGTGCTGGCGGTTCGAACAGTGGTTCGGGTCCTTCTTTTGATGATACTAAAGGCCATTGGGCTGAATCGTACATTGGCAAATTGAAAGATCGCGGAGTAGTAACAGGTAAGACTTCTACTACATTTGATCCAAATGGTGTAGTAACACGTGCTGAATTTACAGCATTTGTTGTGAGAGCATTGGGTCTGCAAAATGAATTGTACACTTCCAATTTTGTCGATGTACCTAGCAATAAATGGCACCACAGCATTATTAATATTGCATTTGAGCATAAGCTAGTCAAAGGCGTAGGTCAAGACAAATTTGATCCAGACAGTCCAGTGACACGTCAAGAAATGTCAATGATTCTTGGTCGTCTTGTCAAAATTGAAAGACCTGACCTCAATCTGACATTTGACGAAGCAAAAACGCAATTTGCTCCTTTTGCAGATGCTACACGAGTCAGTGAATGGGCAGTAGAAGATGCTGCAGTGTTAGTAAAAACTGGAGTAATCCAAGGTTATGCTGACAAAACATTTAAGCCTCGTGACAAAGGCACTAGAGCAGAAGCTGCTAAATTGATTTATGGAACAATGTTAGAACTTGGTCTAATTGACTAAGAAAAAGCCCCTACCCAAGTTTATCGGTGGGGGCTTTTCTTTGTTTCTGAAATATTATCTGATTATCCAATTTTCACTGGAATATGTGTCACACAATAGCCCTGTTGTTTTGAAGCATACTTCCAATAAATTTGTAAGATGTTCATCATATGAATATCATATCTCATTTGTTTTCTCTACGAATAATGACAGAAAACCGTGGGTAAAGGGTCTTACGCCCATATAGGCATTTCTTGGGTCTGAAATATATTGAAAGTCTTGTATCCATCCACAAAACTACAATCGTCAAGGTGTCTTGTTTGTGGCTGGATAATACCATGACAGTATCCATAAACAAAGAAAAACTCTCACTAATTACTAGTGAGAGTTTTTCTTATTTCCTGTGCAAGAAGCTTTTAAGGGACAAGTGTTGCTGCATTTGCTTGTTGGTCTACCACAACTACCTTTATTTTCAGCTGTCTTCACTTGATTTCCTCCTAATAAATGTTTCTTTATTTTTATAATATGTCATTGTTTTTCACAATTACCTATATATGTGCTATGTAGATAAAATAAAAAAACAGGGTTCCTATAATAGGAACCCTGTTTCAATGATTAGTACAACAAGCTTTCGATAGCATCAATTACTACTTGAGGTTGATCAATCATTACAAAATGATAAGAACCAGTAGCTACAGTGTGAGTGCTGAAATTAGACCATGTTACAATTTCAGCTTGCAAAGCAGCCCAAGTAGCTTCAACTACAGGCCCTAAACGGTGATCATCAGCTGATACTACAGCAATTGGAATTGTGCGGAATGGATCATTAACAACAGTTGCTCCAGCTTGTGCCAAACCAGTGAGAACTGCAGCATATCCACCCTCTTTTACAAATTGTGACTTGTACACATCTTGTAATGCTTGTGGCATCGTATCAGTAATCAAAGCTTCTTGGTCTTCATGAGCTGCATCAATAAATGCTACGCCTACTACCTCAGTTGGGTAAAGGTCTGCAAATACACGTGTAATAGAAGAACCGTGAGAATGAGTTACAAGAACATATGGTGCTGCAATATTAGCTTCTTGCAAAAGAGCATGCAATTCTTGAGCTTGACTAATAGCATCATAAGAACCTGTACCTGGGTCGCTTTGACCAATGTCAGCACGGTCATAAGACAATGTTTGTGTAGTTTGTGCAATCACAGGTTGAACAGCAGACCAAACTGTATGCTCGTCTAAACGGCCATTTTCAAAAATGACTGCTGGTTCTGTTTGGTCACGATTTGCTGAACCTTGAATATCTACATACAGATTCACACCATTTACGTCTACTAGACCTTGGTAATCTTGACCTGCAATTGGATTTGCAAACACTGCAGCAGATACTGACAATGACATAACCGCTGCCAAAACAAATGACGCAACTTTCTTCTTCATTAAAATCCTCCTCGAAATGTTTGTTAGGCAGATTACTACCCACTTGCTAATTATAGCTGGACTGGTAAAAGTTGCCAATGGGGTATACTAGATGCACGTAGGTAAAATAAATATATGTCAGTAAAAGTTTTCTCTACATAATAATTGACGTGTTTCATGGCTGAATATTATAATTGAAGTATAAAATGTCAAGGAGATGAATTGTATGAACACAGCCATGCTTTTCTTAGACAAAAATCTTGAATTGCAGTACAAGATGAAGGTTATTCCTCAAGGAAATACAAGATGGACTAAATACATAACAGGCAGTGATACAGCTACATTTTTCGAAAAATCAGCAAAAGCCAGCAAATTTTTATTGGGAGATCTTGAGTGCCACAAAATGGCTGCTCAACTTTTTAATATTGTTGGCATGACAGAAATGCCGCATTCATTAGTTGTAACTGAACATGTTACTGACCCACAGACACTAGACACAGTCACTTTATATAACGAATTTGGTAAAGAACTTGGCTCTTTTCCTCAAAATTCTGTAGCTAGAAAAATAACACTAATGTCAAAAATGCCATGTGTAGAGGATTCACAAAAAATTATTCAATTAGACCATCATATCATAAACATTTATCTTAAACAAGAAAAGAAGAAGCACGCTACCCTTGAGTAGTGTGCTTTTTGCTTATCAAAAACTATAGAAGGATAGGTGATACTGTGACTAATCTTAAGTTGAAAGAAGTGATGATTAATAATGACTTAATGTCTATGAAAATTGGAACGCACAAAATTTTCCGAAGAGAAAAAGAAATAATACAATTACAATTTCAAGTGTGTACCCTTGATGATTTTGGACAAAAATCGATTGACAAAGTACTATTTGGACCGAATGCTAAAGTGTATAGTACACCTATTTTACATTTATCTAAAAATGATTTGACAACTTTTATAGAAGTATATTTACATTATGTAGATCCTGAATCAGATCATCAACAAACATTGATATGTACAATGCAACCAAACAATGCGATCTACTTGACATATGAAAAAGGCCACTACTTTTGAAATAGTGGCCTTCTGTTTATTCTGTTAATAATGAAAGATTCCATTCATCAATTATGATCTGGTCAATTTTGCCTAATCCAATTACTGTTTCCAACCACACAATACTGACCTTGCACCAATGGATTTGGCCTGGCAATAAAATAAATGCAATATCTTGATCATATACCAGATTTTTACCAAAATAGTGTCCATTTATTATGTTTTGTGGTTGAAATGTTGCTAGATGTTGGTATTCTTCATTTATTGCACTTGCTACAAGATCAAGAGGATCAGTCAATCCTTTCATCCACATATACTGCTCTTCGAGCTCGGCTATAAAGACAGTGCCATCTTTGTCATATTCATAACAATCGATACGCATTTGCTGCCGATCAAGTATTTGGCCAAAGGTTATTTTAGATGAACCATCATCCCAATACGCACTAAATAATCTGTTACCAATTTGATGATGCACACCGCTTACAACATGGTAGATAATACGGCCGCATGACAGTTGGTGTCTAGGCCCTAAACTTAACACTTTTACTACAATTGCTTCATCATTTGAGGGATGTAAATAAGAATCAAATAATCGACGTTCATATGCGTCTTGGTCACTTTCATTGGCGCATTTAAGTACATTTATACTATTTTCATGGTACTTAAAATTATAACCGACTGCTAAACGGTCATATATTGGCTCACTTATGCATTTCCAATCAAGAAATATACTGTCTTTTGAACAGATAAAAATTTTATTGCCAAAAAGATCAAATACATCTTTCAGATTCATATATAATCACTCCTATTTGTTTTATACATTCATTATATCATGAAATCAACAAAAAAGGGAAGCCCTGTGATAGGCTTCCCTTTTCTTATTAATCTACCATTTCAATTGCTCGGAATTGAGCATTTTTGCGGAATACCTCTAGATTTAATGGAATTTCTTTTGCTTTAGCATATCGAGATGTCAATTTCAACAATTCTTTTATATCACGGCCTGTTGCTTTAGGGAATTTTTCTACAAGTTGTGAGACAAGTTGCGGATCAGGTTCTAATCCAAATTGTGTCATGAGAACTTCCCAAATGCGTTTTGCATTGTTTGTATTTGGCGCTTCATACTTAATATGAGCAATGCATCGTGACAAAATTGCATCATCAACGTCACTAGAACGATTTGTTGTCATGAACAACAATCCAGAGAAGTATTCTAGTGTTCGTAAAAATGCTGCAACTACTGCATTGTGCTCTAAGTCATTACCACGCTGACGAATATAAACATCAGCTTCATCAATCAACAATACAGCTCCCCAACGAGCAGACCGTTTTAGAACTATTTCAAGATTCTTCTCGACCTCTCCTGCACCAATTCCAAGTTGGCCTGAATGTACTCGATACAATGGCTTTTGTATGACTTCAGAATAAACTTCAGCTGACAATGTTTTGCCTGTACCGGGCATTCCAGAACAAAGAATTGTTGTTCCTCCAGATTTACCTTCAATAATATCGTCCATCAAAATATCCATGTCTTCTACTAAGACATCAATCAAGTCACGATGGACTTCTGGCAAAACCAATTTTTCGCGCAATTCTGGTTTGTAAACATAAGGAGTGAGTTGAGTAGTATGTACCCATACCTGTTCGTGGGTGGATAAATTAAAAACTCGAATATGCATGTGATATGGAATTTTGTCAAAGTTATCTTCTACACCACGACTACGCCAAAAACTGGCGTCTGCCTCTTCTTCAAATTTCCGACGAACAGTAGCTTCTTCATTAATAACTTTAGTATTATTCATTTGTACAGCTACATCTCTCCAAGTATACTCAGTCAAACCTACACCAGTTGCTAAAAATTGTTTATTAAATTGTGGCTGGTATTCTTGAAATTGAGCCAATTGTTCTGAATACACTCCGTGAAGTTCTGCTGTTTCGTGAAAAATATCAAATTTAGCAAGGATTCCTGGAACGGTCTTTTTTACAACATCATCGGCATAAATTGTAACATCTTTTTTATATAGACCAAATTTATCACTATATGAAGAATTTGCTATTAATGAAATCGTGACTGTTGGCGGAGAGTCAGTGCGGTTATATCCACTATTATCATCATACTTGATGTTTGTTACTAAGTAAGCATCAAGAAATCCACTGTTGCCAGTTTTAAACACCCATCCATTGATATAATTCTTTTTAAAGTATGCAACAAGTGCTGGCTGCAAAGCTTTCAAACTAGGAACAGTAGCGGTCTCTGGATTAGCCACTGTGCTACGAAAAGCTGAAATTTTAGACATCAAAGACTTGTCTCCAATTTCTTTTGCTTTTTCATACATAAATTGAATTTGGTCTAGTGTCAATTTTGACACTTCTACTTGTAAATCTGTAGAACCATATTTTCGTGCAGTTGACTCTAAATTTGCTAAATAAGAATCAGGGTCTACATTGCTTTGTAAATGATTTTTAAAAAATTCTGTGCTTATTTCGATTTTCATCAAGGTTTCCTCCTCAAATTTTATATTTTATTATATCTCATTAGCAATATAAATGTCAATAATACGGCCTTCATCCTTTATGTCAGTGGATGAAGGCCAATTTTACTTAAATATAATGATTCCTAAAACAATTGTAAATGTACAATTAATCACATGTTCAATTATATCACCTTTGTTAGAACCTACTCTAATAAGAGAAATCCCTATTGGAATATTTAAAATAGGCCATAGCCATTTCACTTTTGCTTTAGTTAAACTATCTCCTACTAAATGAGAAGCATATGTTATTGTACCCAGCCATGAAAAACAAGGCAACATATATCTGTTTTGAATGTCTAAACAAATGACATACCAAAATACTACTGCCCAAATTGTGTGAGTAACAGTTCTGTGTTTAGTCCATGGAGCAATCATTAAAAAAGAACCTATTCCCATCAACCAGACCAAAGCATCCCATATTCCAAATAATACAGCTATTGTACCTACAATAGTCAGTCCAACATTACGAATTGGATTATCTTTGAGACTATAACTAAAAAGTAAAACTCCACATATTATTACAATACTGGTAGATAATGACTTACCAAATAAAAACAAAATACTTATAGTAATTAATATAAGAACAATTTTGACTAGACCTGGTTTTATTATTGTTCTACCCAATTTACTACTAGGTTCATCAAGATCTGCTGCTAGACTACTGACAACAACAAGTGCAAGACCTGCACCTATAGTTATTGGTGTAAGTGGGATCTTGGTTATGACGGCTGTGGCAATACCAGTATTGACTCCAAACCATAAATGTCCTTTTCCAGTCATATACCAATCTCCTTGCGCATTCTATGGTTGGATTCTAGCACAAAAGAAATAAATCTGCAATATAGACATAAATAAGAACTCCTAGTCTTCAACAGACTAGGAGTTCTTTGTCAGTTGTTCATACATCACATATTCTTCTGCAGCTTTTTCATTGATTGCAGCTACTTGAAGATAGTTATATGTTGGCACCCATTTTTCATTAAGTCTTATCCATGTAATGCCACTATAAGTGATAAATAATTGATCACCAACAAATTGTGGTTTTGTGTAGTCTTTTGTTTGCAAAAATTCTGTCACACCTTGGTCATTTGGATTTTGTTCAAAATCTAAATAACTCGTGACTTTGTGAAGTATAGAAGGTACATCCAGTTCTTTAGATTCAAAAGCGATATCACCATCATCATTCCGAAAAAATGTGTATTCATCATGCATGAATTGATTATCAGTAAAGACCAATACCTGTACAGTATTTTTGTTTATTTGAGTAGACCTGGACCATTTCAATCCTGCTGTTGTACTAGCATGCCCAACAGTAACAGTATCCCATATAAGTGAATGATTAAAGACCGTGTTAGATGGAAAACTTATTATGTTTTTTGATGAAACAATAGGAAAACTAAATGGAGAATCAAACTGTACATTGATAGGAACAATTTTTGGTTTAGCAGGTTTATGCTTTTTTGGTTTAAACCCTATATCACAATTTAAAGTAACAGAAATTTTTACTAAGTTTTGTCTGTCATTCCACATCTTCATACCTTTTGTGTTTTCAGAACGAAAATGTAAATCTACTGTTGTGCTGTTGTAGATCATGCCGTCTTTACGAATTTCTAAATAACTTAACACTGGTTCATGGCTTTCAAGCACCTGATATTCTACAATAGCTTTTGAAAAATTTTTATTATGGTACATATTTAAGCTCCCAAAACGAAATAATTCAGTACTTTTTGAAAGTTGCTGGATGTCATTTCCAACTGAAATTTCACCAATACGGCTTATATATAACCACCGTAATTTTGTTCTCATAATTCTTAAGAAATCACTATCAATTTCCGATAAAAGAGAATGGTTTGTGATTGGATGGCGGGATTCTCCATACCTTGTGCTCATTGCTGTATGACTCAATGTGCCCTTGTTAAGTTTTACACGTGCGTCAGGTCCCAATACGTTTTCTATAAAATCCAAATTCTGCCTAAGATATTCTGCAAATAACAATATAATCATCTCCTCAAAGTTTTATATATTTATTTTATCACAAATTTGAAATAAAGAAAAGACCCCACTTAATAAGCAGGGTCTTCTTTATACTAAAATTCTATTGTACTGAGCCGCCAAGTGCTTCATAGGCATCTAATACTTTAGAAATAGCTTGTGTTTCTTTTGCTGTTAGTACACGATCATGATAACTAGTATCACCTTCATGTCTAACAGTCGTCTTTTTGGCTTTAGCAATGGCTTTTAGCATTTTAATATTGTCTTGTGTGGCTGGAATATCGATCCATTCCCAAACTCCACCATAACCATTATCTCTTTGCACATCACCATATTCCATTGTCAATTTAAATGTTTCATCATCTGCTTTAATAGTATATGAGTTGATAAATAACCAGTCATCGCCTTGATACTGAATCTTTAAACGAAGAACTAATGAATCATCGCGTTTGCCAACATAAGCATAAAATGAATTAACATCAATATACTCTGTTGTAGAGGGATCTTTGTACCATGTGATTCCGGTCATTTCGTCAGAAGTAATGGTCATATAACTGACAGCTGCAGCAAGTCGTTTTTCATCAGCTTCTTTTGCTGCTTTTTCAGCTGATTCGATTTTTGCCAAAATAGTTTTTGCTTCTGTAGTTTCAGGTGCTGTTGGATTCTTTTCAATTAATCCAGCCACAAGCTGCTTCACTTTTTCAAAATTTTTGTTTTCATATTCGGCTTTAATATCATGTAAAGTACGCTCAGGACCGAATTTTAAGTCTTCAAGTTCTCCTTCTAATTTGTCAACTTGTGTCTTCAATTGTGTGTTTTCAGCTACTACAGCGTCATAATCTCTTTGAGGGACTCCACATGCAGTTAAAGTAAAAGCCATTAAAATGACAAGGATTAATTTTTTCATAGCAACCTCCAATGTTGTATTTACTTGTATTTTACTTGATAGCTAATATTAGCAACAAGATAGTTTCGTGATATTTTTCATAAAGAAACCTCTCAACATTGATATTGAGAGGTTTCTTTTTATACTTTACTTATATTTTCCCACATCAGATACTCATCTAATGCTTCTTTAGACAACCCCATTTCTTGCCAATGAGGTTTCAAATAGATTGGAAAAAGTGTTTTACCAACATATAAGTCTCCAGAAGCTGTAATGAGTACTTTATCTGATTTATAAGATTCTGGTAGTAAAGGTTTATCATGCCAATTAGTATTAAATGGATTCTTCTCAAAGTTTTTAAGATTTGTAATAGGAGATACCAAATTGACTGGTACTGTTGGTGCTTTTCGCACCACGTTCTTTCTTAGATTAAACGTATGGGTTTTATTAAATCCTGTCCCATTTGAGTATGCATGTACTCGAATTACAAGTTTAGTACCTGTATGCTCAAGTATTTCTGTAATGTTAGCTTGATTAAAATCTGGGGAAACACGGTCTTCTGGAACAGATACTGAGCCATCTTCCAACACTGTGACTGTAGTGTGGCCATACATCGGCTTGTAAGTAATATTAATTTTGTCTGTTTTGGCACGGGTCTTCTTTTCTCTTTCTTTTTCTGTGCCTATTATTATTTGGTATTTTTTCGGCATAGCTCCATGCTCTGGACGCCACCCTGCTTGTGAGCCACTATAATCTAGTGTATAAAACATAGGGGCTATTCGAGTATCAGCAGACTCATATTTTATTACTGCTAATTTTTTATCACGATCATGCCAAGTATTATGCTCCTTACAAATTTGGGTGAAAATTGAGACATCTGGGTTATTGCTATGCTGTAGTATTGAACGATTCAGTATATCAAATGCATTTATAATCCGTAATGCAATGACTTTGGGACTACCAGCATTTACTATTTGTTCATTTGTAAAAACTTCTGTGTTTATTTTAACAGCTAATTTACCACTTGAAATCTCTTTTATTGGCAGTATTGCAACATACTTTCTCAAATCTACATTCGGAACCATTTGATCAAGTTCTTTAAAAATTTCTTCCATATTGACCAACTCCTTAAGATTTTATATTCAAAGTATATCACGCCAATATACTAGAGTCAACCTGACCCATGTCATGCAATCCTGCCCATAACAAATATTCATCTTTAATATCTTGATTTAGTCTATCATAACTTACATCTAACCACGAATGGTCCACTTTTACCCAATCTTTTTCAAATCTAATACAAGCAACTAGATTTGGAATTATAAACAAACGATTTCCATTGTAGACGTCAGGATATTCTTTGAGATCAATGTTATTTTGAATATGTATGTTGCAAGGATTTTTATAAAGATCGCCTTCACTAGTAAAGAAACACATCCAATCAGGGAGACTCCGATCAACAAATACTCCATTTTCTTTTTCCAAAAAAGTTTTCTCCATTTCCGAATTAAGAGAATCCCATCTAATATAAGCAAAAGTTTGCGATTGTGTGTCTAATTTGTAAATAGAATTATCCTTTATGTATATGATATTTGCTTGTTGGTCATATTGATGCTTGAAATCCATTACTGCTACGATCTCAATTTCATTAGCAACAAAATTTGGATCTATATATGAACGAATGAGTCTTTTTTCATAATCCAATTGGTTAGTAGAAGATGTACATCGATAAATTGTGAATCTGATTTTGTTTGCATAATAAATAGTTCTTCCCGCTATTCCTCTATCAAGATCTGCAGAAGTGATATGTTCTGGAAAAATAGAACTATAAGTATCCCATTTAAACTGTATAATGTCTATATGGTCTCCAATCAATTCTTGTACATATAACAAAAATTCTTGTACATTCATGTCTAGATCTCCTTTTGTCTCATAAATTTAAAGCGACCCTTTGTACTAGGATCGCTTTAAATTTAGACTTTAGTTACTGGAGCATATGTGTTGTCACGAAAGGTTCGCATGATTCGTACCTGTCGAATAGGAGTTGGATCAATAAGTCTCGCTGCAAATTCTAATGGTTGGATGGACCGTAACTCAGGTTCAAATCCTAAAAACGAACAAATTGCTTGTTTGAAATCTCCAATATCTGGAACTCGTCCAGTATCAATCAGTATTTCCAATTCACGTAAGTTTCGACCTTCTACACTTGTTACTTCAATTGTTGAAACATAACGATCTTTTGTAATGACAGTTTCTTTCATATTATGCACACCCCTCTAGTAGGTTTACCATGTCTAAAGAATTATACCACAACATGGCCGTACCAGAAAAGTGTATTTCACTCTTGATTAGTCAAATAAGGCTGTGGGCCTGTGGAACAAGATAAGGCCAAGGTCTTAATAAATTGTTTCAATTGGTGCAAATTTATTAACCCACAATTTACCATTTTCCATTTTAGTTTCGCCATCATAGACTAGGTATTGTTGATTGGTTTCTTGCAATTGACCTATCAATACAGTAGCATGCTTGATGGCTTTAAACAAATTTGGAAGAGTGGTCTTGTCTGCATTAAGTTGAGCCACTGTTTGTTGTTTGTGGTTGGACATAGTGATATTACCGTCTTCTTCAAAATTAATAAGCAAATTGGCATGAAAATGGTGATTAAAGATTTCTGCAATTTGATTTCTTTTAGTTACATAAGAATCATTAAAGTAAGACCCACAAACCACATCAAGTTGGACTATTTCGTGAACAATATCTTCTGTACTTAAAATCATGTTAACAACTCCTTTAATATATTTTTAGTGTGTTTCAAAAAGATAAAGAGGTCTCACTTTGTAAGTTTTTGTACATAGTATATTCATTTTGAATTTGATCAGAAAGCTGAGGTAGCATATTTTCCAACCACAAAACATCGGATCTGACCCAAATTTTTTCTAAATTAATAAAAGCCAATTTGCTGTCTATCACCCATAGATCTGCACCACAGTACGTATTCGGGTGATAAGGAATATGAGTCTTGCCAGTTAATTTAACTGATGTCGGATTTCTGTAAAGATCAAGCTTCAATTTTATACTGTTTAGCCATGGAGATGGCTCTACCAATGTGAGTCTGTCATTTATTATTTCGACTGCTAACCTATTAATACCAATCACACTAGAATAGTTATATGCCTGTTCGATTCTTGACCCATCAATATGGTAAGTAGCATCTTGGCAGATGCAGACCATATTAGCATTTTCGAAAAACAGGAACTTCTCATTCTTAGTCACAAATACTATCAACGGTTTATCTTCAATAGGTATCCCAAGTTCACTTAAAATTAATCTTTGTTCATATTCTTCTTGTTGACTAGGATCTACACAAGTATTAACCGATAACTCGTATGAACTTACTGTGTCATATATTCTGATAGTCTCACTTGCTATCAGACGATTTTCATCGAGAGTAGCTTCGACCATCCTTGCTTGCATAGACAACCCTGTTGCTTCTTTTATAAATCTCTTCACATCCGCAAGGAACATTCTTCTCGCCTCCTCCAAATCATTATATCATAAATGTGATTAGATGAACAATCTTGACAATAAGAAGCCTTCTTTAGTATTGACACTAAAGAAGGCTTCCCGCTAGTTTTGATTTTGGTGTAGACCTTTATATAACAAAAACTCTTCACCAATTCCATCTTCTAGTTCTGGCCCATTGACCATTAGCCATTCAAAAGGCACTGGTACCCATTTTCCTACAGCAAAAATCATGGCATGGTCTGGTGCGCTCACCCAAAGCTTCTTGCCCATATAAGTATTTTTGTTTTCTTTATAAGGTACTGTATCCCAAAATTGTATGTTAGTAGGATTTTTATAAAGGTCTACAGGGCTAACAATTTGGTCAAGCCAATCACAACTAGTATGTTTTTGTTTCCATCCGTCAACATAATAAGTTTGATTTATGCTCTCAAAATTCTCAGCTATACCAACCACTGTCACACTTTGAGGAGAATACTTTTTGGTTTCAGAAAGTGTAATATTTCCGACAAAATCAGTCCCGACAAACACAACAAGAAGATTCTCGTCAATCTGTGTTTTACTGCAACCTGGAATTACAATATAATGTTCAGGTCTATAAGTTTTATCATGTACTTGTTTTATGGCTCTGTGCATATATTCTAATTGGTCTGGAGAATCAGTCCACTCAAACGACTTAAACTCAACTGCCCCGCCACGCATACCCTCAAACAAAAAGGCTACTTGCTCACCTATAAATTCTTCATTTTCAGAAGGAGGTTCCCAATCATCTTCTCCATAATTTAGTTCAATATGGGCTTCTTCACCAGTTATATGCTTAACAAATTTTCTCAAGTCACCAATTTCATTTTGCATAATAGTTCCTCCTAAATATTTTATATGCCTATTATAACAGTAAAAATAGACTGATGCAATTTCAATTTACGTGTTTATTTTGTTGTGTTACAATAAATATATAAAATCCTGAGGAGTGGTCCTTGTGACAACAATGGGTAAGTTAATTGAATGTATAGAAAATCATGCAGGGACACAATCAAGTATTCTTTTACTAGGAAAAGATAAAGTCAATGTATCGATCAAAGATCGAGACCCAAATGGACCAATCATAGGCACTGAAATAGAATTATCCAATGGTTACATTATCAATTTGCCAGATCTTGTTAAAAATGGATGGGATACTGTTTGTGAATATATCAGACGCCAAATAAAACATTCAGAAGCTTGGGATAGCATACTTTTGTTAAAGAGTGTGCATTGGACTGGATTAAAACCAGATAGATTTGGTGCCATTACTATCCCAATAATCAGTGCATACTCTATAAACAAAACTAATGTGAGTATAGTATATGGTATTAATACCGAAGCAGAAGCATTCTATTTGAAAAATGGGATTCTTACTCGCACTGATCCTGATCCTTGGACAACAGAGTTTGATAGTATCCATGACTATCATCAAAATCCAAATAATAAACATTTGCACGATAAAATCAACTTTATGAAACCTGATAAAACCTATAATGGAAAAAATATTCTCATCCACTATTCTGTTGGTGCTCACTGGTATATTAACATTGGCATGTTTTGGATGCCAACGACTGTGACATGGATAAAGTCTCATTTACATTTATTATCTCAAGAGATACTAGATGAAATTGAAGTATTGAAGTCGTTCAATGAACCAGGATTATAAAGAAAACCTACCATGACAAAATGGTAGGTTTTCTTTATTTAGTAACAAGATTGACAAAACCTTATATACACATGTTAAAATTAATGAAAAAGGAGATGATGATGTGCAACTTGTGCGGGAAGATTGGAAATTATTCAGATCTATGGAGACTTTGTGCCAAAAAGCTGGTGTACATAAAGAATTCATTCCCCAACTCGTAATAAAAGAACTTGTAGATAATGCTCTAGATGCAGCTGGTGATTGTAACTTGAGATTGATTGATGATTATACTTTTGAAGTCTCAGACCAAGGCCCAGGTATCAATGTTAATTGGATTCACCAGTATTTTTCAATTAATCGGCCAATGATTTCTTCAAAATTGTTGCGATTACCAATGCGTGGTGCTCTTGGTAATGGTTTGCGTGTAGTAACAGGTGCAGTGGTGTCTACTGGAGGATATATTCAAGTTGAAACAAATGGTGCCTTATATAGTGTAAGACCTTTGGAAGATGGCACTAGTAGTGTTGATAAAATCGGAATATCCAACCACATGGTAGGAACAAAGGTCAGAGTTACTCTTGGTATACGCATAAGAGAAAGTGACTTAAATTGGGGTAAAACTGCAATCTCTTTTTCTAGAGATGGTAAATACTACAAAGGACTCAGCAATCCCCATTGGTATACTTCTGAGGCCTTTTTTGAATTGGCAGATGCAGCCAGTATTCCAATAGCTCCTTTGTTTATTCCAGATAGCACAGATACAAGTATACCAAAAACTTTTGAAGAATCTGAACAACTTCTTAAACGACTCCGGTCTCAAATTGAACCAGTTAACCCAATTGTTCTTGGAGAAGTGGCTGACAAATTTAGTTCATACTACCATGCTAAATCTGTTGGAGAATTTTCGATTGCCAGTAGTAAAGGTCAACACCATGCATCTTTGCCTGTTGTGGTTGAGTCATTTGTGAGACTTGCTGATAGAAGAAATTCGACTATGACGATTTGTGTAAACAAATCTCCAGTTACAGCAGAAACACGCATTTCTACAACAATGGCAACCACTACTATATATGGTGGTGGACTTTATCTCGAACTTAAAACAAAGCCAATTGAATGCTTTATTAACATTATTACACCTTACATGCCAATAACATCAGATGGAAAAGCACCTGATTTACGGCCTATGTCAGATATTATTGAAAAATCAATTCGGAAAGCAGTATCTAAAGCACGCAAAGCAGCACGTGATGAAGCATCACTTAATCGTACTGAAAAACAAATTATTTGGGATAGTGTAGAAGCAGCTGCACATAAAGCAAGTGGTGGCGGCAAATTTGGATTTAGTCTTCGCCAACTTTATTATGGCATTCGTCCTTACATCATGGAAGCATTCGATGGAAAAGAAACAAATTATACTTATTTTAGTAATGTAATCTCAAAATATGAAGCTGAATATGGTGACATTCCAGGCATGTATCGTGACCCACGTGGTACACTTTATCATCCACATTCTGGAGAATCTATTCCACTTGGTACACTTGCTGTTCAACGATATGTTCGTCCACAGTGGACTTTCAACAAAATTATTTTTATTGAAAAAGAAGGATTTTTTGAAGCACTAAAAGATGTCAATTTTCCAGAACGATATGATTGTGCATTACTTTCTTCTAAAGGATTTGCTTCAAGAGCTGTTAAAGATTTGTTCGATCTTTTAGGAGAAACTGATGAAGAAATTCAATTCTTTTGTGTTCATGATGCAGATGCTGCTGGAACTAAGATTTATGAAGCTTTACAAGAAGAAACGATTGCTAGACCTGGCCGTAAAGTAAAAATCATCAATTTGGGTCTTGAACCAGAAGAAGCTCTAGAAATGGGTCTTGAAGTAGAGACCTTTAACAGCAAAGATAAACGACCAGTCGCAGATTACGTAGACTATTACTGGACTGAGTGGCTTCAAAGCAATCGTGTAGAACTCAACAGTATGACTACTCCACAATTTATCTCATGGTTGGAAGGCAAAATGGAAGAATATGGTGTAGGTAAAATCATCCCAGATGAAGAAACTTTAGAAGAACAACTACGAATAGAAGTAAAGAAAAATATTGAGGCTAATATACGACAACAAATACTAGAATCTGCAGGTTATTCTCAAATAGTCAAACAAGAGCTGTTGAAAAAGGAACAAGAAATCCAAAATGTGGCTTCTATGTTGCAAAAAGAAGTTGAAGATGATTTGCTTGACGAAAATAACCAACTCTGGACTAAATCAGTTTCAAATATTGCTAATAGACTAGTGTAAAAAAAAGACCAACCAGACTTTACTGGTTGGTCTTTTTTGTGTTACAATTAGTTTATAAAAATTTTGAGGAGATGAAATCATGAAAATCATTGGTACCCCATATACATTAGAAAAAGTAAATAATACAGTTATAGCTGTTTCGTCTCATTCCAGCCATGGGCATTCACTAGGAAAATTTAATAATTTTGAAGAAGCCTTGTTTAGTTTAATGGAACATAAGTATCAAAAGCAGATGGACATAGGTAGAGAGATAGCAGCATCTTTAGAATATATCAATATTGCAGATCAAGCCAAAGCTATTCGTTCAAAACATGAACCACATGTGCTATATGCTTACCACATTACTGATGGAAATAACATATCTGTTTCAGAAGCAATTATTTTTGCTAGGTGGTGTAGTTGGAGGATATATTTAGCTAGTACATGAATAGAAACAGCTGCTTGTTTTGAAACAGACATTCAATTATTAATTATTTATGTGCAATATACAAATCTAGGGGGAATCTTAACTCCATTTCCTGGAACAAACGTAGATTCTATGATCGTTATACCAACACCTGCTGGTACAACTGAAGGTCAGCACAAAGTATACGTAATTAGTGCTTCTGATACTGATTTAGTCATTGAGCCACTCACGCAATTACCAAAAGTAAGTGGGCAAGGGTTATATTGGTCTAATCCAAAAATAGAACTCTCTTATGCGCCATATGATAGTGTTGTTATAGACAAACAATCAATACAACTTACGTCACGAAGCGATAGCGATTATTGCAAATCGTCAGAGTTTTTGTTGACAGATGATGGGACAGTTCATTTTAAATATTCCATTACGATAGATAACCAAGCCGTTATTTTGAAAAAGGGTAATTATAATCAAATCGCATTTCCACCAGGAGTCACTCCACCATTGCGTTCTAGAGTAAAAAATCCAGGTTCTTATAATGGCAACAATTTGTTTGTGTCTATTATAGCAAAGCCACAAGAAGAAAAAGATGAATATCAGTTTTGGATTCATGTTGATGCTCTTGGTTGGATAGAGACAACTCAGGCATGGTTAGAAGCCTTTTCTACTGGAGAAATACGTGAAGAATATATGCTTTTCCTAAATTTAACTATTGAATAAAAAAGACTCACACCTACAATGGGTGTGAGTCTTTTTTATTCTAAGGATCTTCTATGCTACATGTAACAACATGATCTGCGATATTTATTTCATCGTCATATTCATTTGTCCAGACTTTGGTGCCTTGTGAATTTGTGTAAGAAGACATGTTTTTTATTTCCCTGCTTTGTTGTACCAAATTTACATGGTTTTTGTAAATAATCAATGAAGCTATTTCAAATGTTATCTTGTTTGGTTTTATCATTGGATCAGTAAGAAATGCGACCAAATCTGTAAACTTTTTATCAGGCGTTGAAAACATGACATCTGTGGTGTTAACATAAACAATATCTTCTACACATGCCACTTTGCCACAAGACAAATAAATTTTTAAAGTGGTGGTGATTCGAGATTTAGTCATACGACATTGACTCCTTTGAATAAAGTGGAGACTGGCCCCTCGGAATGAGAGGCCAGTCTCCACTGCATCTTTGCCCAACGGCAGCTATGCACGTCATGGGCACTTCGATTTGTGGCAGCCCGATCTCTTATTGGAGCGGCTAGCCTTTACTGCATCTCTGTCCGACGGCATCTGCGCACGTCCGAACTACATTTTGTCCAATGGCAGCTGCGCACATTCTGGACGTTTCATTTTGCCGCAACCATCAGCGCCACTCATGCTTTCCGCTTGGGGGGCCGATCAAGGCTTGCGGCATCTCCGGGTGACCTTATATAGGTCTCCCAAGCAATTCTCATATAAGTCCCCCAAAACCGTTTCATAACTGACGGGGGACGGTGTTGCAAGGTTAACCTACTCGCAACAAAAATAGGGAACGAGAGAGCAATTTACAGTGACATCGATCATATCACCCGCTCCGGTCCGGACTATCGAAGTTCCGGTCTCTACTCGTTCTTTGCGGATCACTGTAATATAATTATAAATCAAAATAATTAAAGTTGACAATATCTCAAATAAGTAATTTAAACAAAACGCGTCTGACACAATACTTTTTAATTTCTTTTGTAAATGCTAAGATTGACTTATAAAAATTGAGGAGATGAAACATATGAAATATAAAGATTTTATTGCTATTGTTGAAAAATATCATTCTGGAGAGTATGCTTTTAGTAATGCTGACAGAATGGGTCTAAATACTTCTCCACACCCTGACGAACATATACAAAGTATTGAAGGCAGCATCTGTATAAATGGGAGTTGGGATTGGCAACCCATATTTTGTTTTGGACTTCATTTAAATAAACCAGAAGATATTGAAGAACATGTTCGTAGACAAATTATGAAACCTGATTCTGTAGATAGAATTTTGGTACTCAAAGATGTGATACATGATATAAAAGAGTATGCTTATGGAGTAATTACTTTACAATACGATGCTTTGAGTGCAGTCAGCAAAAAACTTGACTCAGTAGAAATTACATGGAAGTCTAGTAAAGGTCATTATAGATCCAGTTCATATGAGCTTAAAAATGGTGTAGTACGAGGGATTCCAATAACTAAACAATCCAAGTATTTTACTATGGACCATGATTTTTATAAGAGTCCATATAATCAACACCTTTGGAATGAAATTGAATTTATGTCAAGTAAGCCAGTGTACAAAGGTGCGAATTTGACAGTATACTCACCAGAGATTTGGTTCATAAATATGGGGACATTCTGCATGCCAACAACTCAAAAATGGGTTAACAATACCCTTCATACGTTTCCTGATTATATAAAAGAAGAAATAAAAATGTATTTATCAATGCATGCATAGTATTAAAAGAGGAGATTACCACTGTGGTAATCTCCTCTTTGTGTTAACTGATGTAAATTTTTGGCATATCATACCCATAGACTTTTTTATAATCTTCTAAGTATTTATTCCAACCACGAATACCATCTTCGTAACCAGTCCAATTTTCATGAAACTCTTCTTTTGACATTACCCCATTTACTTTAGCCAATTCTTCAATGTGTTTGGCTGGAACCCACTCTCCAGAAGTATCAAAATTGGTATATAGCGGACGAAGATGATTATGGGGCCAAAACGCTGAAATTGTAGCAAAATGCTCGAAAACATCCCATCTAGCGATTGCAAAATTGAGATCAAATGCCCCAATCACAATGTCAAAGCCTTCATTAAATTTCAGATCAAAATTTTTCGGAATACCATTTTGTAAACGGTACTGAATTTTCCTTTTAACTCGAATATACCTTGTATTTATCACAAAAATAACTGTGCCTTCTAAAATACCAAATTGATAAGTGACATCGTTTGGTTTGTTTTCAGAAACACAAGCATCTGTGATCACTTTTTTAATGTAACTATCTATTTTATTTCTCATATAAACCCAACCCCTCAACGTTTTATGAGAAAATTATATCGTACAAAAACATTATTTGCAATAATGATATACAAAGACCCCAATGAATTGATCACTAGGGCCTTTTTGTGTAGGCTTAAATTGGCATTTTTGCAACTAAAAATTCATCTTTAATGTCTTGGGGAGCAAACACTTCTATCCATTGTGGTAATACATTTATCCACATATCATTTATTAATACCCAATGTAAATTCCCATCAATAAAAAGTTTTTGACCATGATATATTGGCAAATGATTTAATTTATTTTCTGGCAATTCTACTGGTAAAACTAAAGTATTATACTGAGCTTCTGCTATTGCCATAGCTCTAGCATCTATATAAGGAGTCTCAATATAATGACTGTTTTTAATTATGACTTTAGTTCCTTGTCCTCTATATTCTGATTTAAATACTAATTCATTAGTTTCATCAGAAACAAGTTTATACTCATTACGGACAGGAACCACTAAATTATATTTATTCCAAACTAACATGTGTGAATCTATGTTATAAATTGGATGATCATCACATCTTGTCTTTAATATGCCTAGTGTTTCATCTACATATATAACATATAGTTCGCCATTATCTAAGTAAATCAGTGACCCATTCATATTAGCTAAAAATACTTTAGGATCTGGCTTTATTTTTAAAAGCACAACAAGTTCTTTTCTGACACTATCTGCAAATAAAGCAGTCTCAGACCCTCGACTCAGTGTCAATTTATAACCAAGTCTACGAGCAGCCTCTACCAATTGTCCATTTGATAAAGAACTTTCGGGATTTAAATAAGCAGCCACTCTTTGAGTCTTTTTCGACCGGATAACAGCAACATCATCGGTAATATACACTTTTTCTGCAACATTTAATATTCCTTGGACATCTTGTGGTAAATCATCTTTTGATGAATCCAAGACTTTTGACAATGCGTCACCTACCCATGATGCAGGACCAATTGTGTGCATATGATATCCGCCTATACTACTTACTAAGGCAAATACATCACCAATTTTTCTTACTTCAATGCTCGTTTCTAAAATATTCATATAATGCATCTCCTTAAAATTTTATAAAGAGATTATACCATTTATTTCGGAGTATAACAATGTTTATTTCCAGAAACTGCTTTTCCAATGATTAGTTGGTGTTCGTGAGACATACTTTCTTTCATTGATTTCCACATAGTATATTCTTCTTGGATTTCTTTAGAAGCAAATAAAACAATCCAATTTTCTGTTGTTTCCACCCATACGCCATGAATATTAATAAACCATGCTATTTGTTTTTCTGCAATAAATAAGTATCTCCCAGCAAATTCAGCTTTTTTAATAGGTGTCCATAGTCCTTGATTATCAAAAGGAACTTCACAGTTTGCAAAATTTGACCTATTTACAAATTTTTTCGTTACATCTTCTATAAATTCACTTGACACTTTTATAGATCCGTTTTTTAATTTTTGTAATGCTACAATCACATGTCCATATGAATCGGGTACATGATATACTCTAGTTTCATCTGTTTTGTCTACTAAAACAAAACTGCTTGGCATAGCAAAATCCAAGTCTTTAACTTCTATAAGACTTGGGACTTCCTCATTATTTAGTTTAACTAAATTGTTTGATTTGTTACGTAGTACTGTTTCTATGCCTCTATCATGTCTCAGTCCACCCGTGTAAAAAGTCACATACAATATGCCTTTTTCTCTTATGCACTCAATTCCACGAACACCATTAACTACTTCATACTTGATTGGTGTTCCAAATTGCAAAGCAGCACGAATAGCGTCTTTTGGACGTAAAGTATAATTGCTGCATTCTAGCATTTCTTGTGTGGTTGAATCAAACAATTCCCAATATTGTTTATAACTTTTAAATATATAATGCTTACGATGTTCAAGTGCTAACAAATTATTATCATACTCTGGTCCAAAAAAGCTTTGGATAGCAGAACTAAGTCCTTTTTCAATTATTATGTTTTTAAGTCCTGGCGTTTGTACCATAGTTGTATGATTACCATTTACATAAAATCCCATACTTTTGTTCCTCCAATCTTAATCAAACAGAAACCATATTTGCCATTGCATGAAGTTGTTCAAGTGAAATGTTGATTACAAAATAATTGGATTGTGTAGAGACAATAAAATGTGCAAACACTTCTTTTACTGAATTGCGAGCCTCTTCAATAATCAAATGCCAATCTCTCTGTTTGATAGGCTTTACACAACTATTTAAGATTTTATGTACGTGTTCATTGGCAATATCACTATCGGAAAGCATAACAATATTCAAATATAAACCATCTTGGCTCCTTCTAAGCAATTTTTTCATATCAGAATTATTGAGGTCTTTTACGACATCTAAAGCCATACGATGTGAAGTCTTCCAAGAAGGTGCATCCATACTAGCATAAATAGCAATTAACATCTTTAGACTCCTCCCTAAATCATTGATAAATGAAATTGATATTCTTCACCAAGTTCTCCAGTCCATGTGTGACCAAGACTCATAACCCATGCATAATGAAATGGACACCATCGATCACCAACGTAAACCATAACTATTTCATTGTCATGATCTATCCACAAATTCTTTCCCCAATATGCATTAGGTGCTTCGCGATAGTTAACAATATTCCAATATTGTTGATTAGAAGGGTTTTTATATAAATCTACTTTGTCTGTAACTAAATTCACCCATAGAGGAAATACTGGAGGATGAATAGTTCCATCTATGCTATATACAGCACTGTCTTTTTCTAAAAATGTGTCTACCCAATATGCTTCTATTTTATCTTTTTGAGGACTTAATCTTACTGTTCCTAATTCATCAGTACCCTTGAACAAAGTCCTAGTGGAATGATCATATAAAAAGGACTTTGTTTGTTCAATAACTAAAAATACTCTATATGATACGGCATTTCAAAAGCTTTATGAATAACTCTTTTCACATATTCAGTTCCATTTTCTGTTTCACTCCAATGGCCCTCAGAAAACGTGAGTACAACAGTCTTTTGGTTTATAAAAATTTTATATTGATTTCCTTCTATGCGGTCGCTTGGGCGTGGCAAGTATTCTTTTCGACTATTGCCTCTTATTTGACTAGCAATAAATTTATCTGTACTACAATTTTGAACTTGTGCTATATATCTACATAGTTCTTTTACATTAGTAATAAACATAAAACAACCTCCTTTCAATCTTATTGTATCATAGAAAAAGACCTACTAACTAGTTTGTCAGTAGGTCTTTTTGCAAAGTACTAGCATTGTGGGCTCCTCAAGACACGAAAAGGTATTTTTCTTGGCCTCAAATCTTGATCCCTCTTATAATACCACCAAATATGCTTGAGGCCAAGGGAGATGCCGTCTTGTGGCTGGAAAACCACATTTTAGCTTGTTTGATAGGATTTATAAAGCAAATATTCATCTTGAATCTCTTGTGGTAAAGTGATATACTCTATATCCAACCAACAAATAAACACTGGCACCCATACACCTTGAAGCCTGATACTAGCGTATATATCTGGTATAACAAACAAGCTGTTACCAACATAAGCATTGTCAGGTAGATCAAGGTATTTTATTTCGCTTTGCCTGTGTCGATTGGTAGGTGTTACATACAAACCACCTTGGTCATGAATGGCATTAAGCCATTCTGGCATTGACAAATAGTTATCTAATATAGGTCCAACAGTTTGCCCTATTTTTAGAATAAACTTTCTTATTTGTTTTTCTTCAGGTTCATTTGTCACAACACCTAATACTCGAATACCATTAACTATTGACACATGGCTCACACTGTCAATAGGCACATAAGCTATATTAGCATATTCATCATAATTAAATTCACAAAATTCTGACGAGACATGTCCTTTTATTATTAATGTTTCAGAAAATTTTGTCATAAATGCAATGCTGCCTTCAATGACACGTCTTTCATAACTCTCTTGGATTGTTGCATCAGCACATCTTACTATAGCAAATCTGATTGGTGTACCAGTAACATAAATCACATGCCCTGCAATAGATTTGTTAGCGTATCCTGAGTTTATTGTTTCTTTAGAATCTAAAGAGTATAGATTATCAAAATCTTCTACTTGCAATTTTTCTAATGGTATTGGTCTTCCTATTGATTCAGATAAGTATTGTGAGAGTTCCGAAAAAGTCATTCATGTGCCCGCCTCTCCAATTAAGAGTCGTTTGATTAATTCTTCTTTATCTAAAGCCATTAATTCTGCAAGTTTTGATTCATTATCAATTACTTCAAAATAAAATTGGCAAGCAGTGTCTATGTCAAATTCTGGACCTTCAGAAAACATCATATTAAATCCTTTATTATCATAACCAAAGCAAAAGGAAATGCAGTCATCATATGTCGTTATTAAAGGCCCATTATCAACTTTTTCTTGATATTCCATAGGATCACTCATAAACTCAAAGAATACTTGTTGAAGTGTTTCTAATCCTTCTCCTGTCAACTCAATATATGTATACTTTTTGACTATGTGAACTAATAACTGAAATTTTGCTTCATTTATTGATTCTTGTTTATTTACAATGGTTTGGTGAGTGTAATGAACGTCATAAAAATTTGATGCTGTGACCCGTATAATATTCATGATGGTGGCTCCTCTAAGTATGATATATTTATTATAACACAATCAAGTTACTTTTGTCTAATTATCAAACAATAAGGCTCTCAAGTCCCTTTGTTTGGACTGAGAGCCTCATTTATCAATTTAATGATTCATAGAGAAGGTATTCTTCACGTATATCGCCAGTAGCATAAATACGTACCCATTCTTTAGTGGTTTCTATCCATTGGCCCTCCATCAAAACAAAATAAAGAGCATTACGTGTAATAAAAAGTCTGCGACCTGCATATATAGCTGTGTCTGAGTTTGTGGTTGGATAATTTTCTGTATACCCTTTTCTCAGGATTACAGACTCTAGCGTATCTGTCATTGACAATTTTTCTACTGTTATATAGCCATAAGGTCCTTTGACCAAATCCAAAACTTGTGTACCTTTTGTTGTAATATGTCGCATCCGTATATGGTTGCGTTGACATTCTACTTCAAATCCTCGAATCAAAAAATACCTTTGTCCAGCAAACAAAAGTTTGCCTTCTTTGATAGTAGGCATAGCTTTTATACGTTTTACACTCACGGTACCTAAATGTTTTATTACACGAACAACAGATAAATAACCTTGTGAATCAATAAATAATTGTCCACATTCACCATAACTAAGTGACCCAAATATACTAAATGCGGCTTCTCCTGGAACATTAATCGTCAGTCTTGAAAACTGGTAATAAAATTTACCCAGGTTTCTATCAGTAATATCAAAATCTATTACACTTGCGTGTTTAATAGCCTCTTTCAAATCTGACATACAATATCTCTCCTTTAAGTTTTATAGAGTTATTATATCACATTGTCCAACCACGAACAACAATGCTTGCAACAAAATCTGTTTACTGTTATAATAACTTATAAAATTTTAAGGAGATGAAGTCAAATGAAATTATCACGAATATATGAATTACTTGGTACAGATATTGAAGTACGCAATAATAATGGTCTATTTTATGATCCTAACGAAAATGTTAGTATGGCATATAACGTATTGACAATACAATTTTTAGACAAATCTTCATCAAAAGATAATCCTGTTTATATTAGTCCTGTCCAATGCACAAATGATTCTGATCAAGAACTTGTAGAAGACCGAATAATTAGAAGTATACAAGGTGTTATTGATGACTCTATCTTGTATGTCACAACTGAATATGTAGCTGGTTCTTTGCATTGGAATCTTGATGCTCGTATTGTGTACATTCCATCTGGCAGTGTTTTTCAAGTAAAAGATAATGATTTGCATATGGTTTATTTCACTGGTCATGAAGAATGCAATAAAATATCTGTTCGGTTCACAACAGAGCCTGGACAACCAATGAGAGTAGAAAGTATTGCAGCTCCAAAGTGGCTTAACCAAATAATTCAAGAAGCTGAATTATATGAAAATCCATTAAATCAACAATTTGTTGATGAAGTCACTTTTCATAAACCTCCTCATGACAATTGGTATTGGGGCCAATATTTATATTATATATCCGGAGAAACAGCCATAATAAAGATCGACGGACTTTGGTATCCAGTACCTTATTTTTGGTTATTGTCAAATATTGATAAAGTACATCCTCATATTCGAGAAGAATGGACATTAGCTCAACAATATAAATAAAAACAGCCACTCATTTCATTGATGAGTGGCTGTTTTTGTCACCATTCAAATTTGGTACTCACGAGTGCCGCCGTGTCTTTATTTAAAGTTATGTAACGTTGATTATTATATACAGTGTACATACTTCCTGCCAGTTCTCCTACAATTATTTTATAAACTAAAGGCGAATGAGTGGCTTCAAGACACAAAACAGATATATATGGATCAATGTGTTGTAATATATGGTCTCCATTTCTCATTAGTAGTATATTGGTTTTAAATGAATCTATCAAAATGCCTGTGTTTTCATCAATTTGTCTAAGTTCCATATGTAATAAATCCACTCCTTTTGATTTATTGTACTACACAAAAACGTCATTGTGAAATTATAATCTCTATGATAAAATAAATCAAAAGGAGTGAAATGATTATCATGATATTATTACTTGGTGTAGTTAATTTAGAAAGACAACAAGTGCAAATTTTGCCACATTACATTGGAGAAATTCGAGAAGGACAAGATCGAACCGTTTACAATGTAGTCAAAGATTATTTAGGACCTAGATATTCACTTTATGCTTCTCGATACAGTAGAGAAGGAGTGAGTATGGATGAAGATATTAAAATTTTGTATCGAGAATGTTATATGTTATTATTGACCAAATTATTCTCAAATGCTTGCAAAAAACGTCATTTGTCACCAAGTACTGTTGTTTTAGAACTTGGTGAGACTCCAAGATTACAAGATGATGTGCATGATTTGTTTGAAATGGTTGAATTACATAATATACGTGATATAAAATTTTATTGTGGTGAAGGACCAATAATTATAAAAATCACAGCATAAAAAAGACCCCTAATTAAAGGGGTCTTTTTTTTATTGTCCATACGAACTAAGTAATGCTAATTCTTCTTGTATGTCAGGAGGCAATTGGTGTTTAGCATCTATTGCCCATTTGGAAGAAGTCCTTATCCAAGCCCCGTGGACTTTGAGATACATGATCTGATCGTTTTGCCATACACAATTTCCTTGAAAATGCTGCGAGGGTGCATTTTGAATAATGATTGAATCTTGATACTTTATATTAAAAGGATTTAGATACATATCACCCAAGGCGGCATCTGACATCCATTCTGCAGACGGTAACAATGCTGGTGATTTGCCAAAATTTACACTATATAAATGGTGGTACTTGTCAAGATGTTCATCCCAAGAAATAAGATGAAGTACATCATTAGTTAATTGATATATGCATCTTGTTGGAATATAAAGAATATTGGCATCTTGATCAAAGTAATTACTTGGATGATCAGCTTTTACAATTAATACTTCATCTGGAATAGGTAGACCAAGGATCTTTCTTCCCAGACGTTTGACTACTTTCTCGTCATCTGTACATATATAATGTGACCCATATTCTAATCCTCTGAATGTGTGAACACCTTCAATTGCAAATGAATACTCTTTGACAGATTCAGTTGGTGATGGATTTTGGACACGGCTCCATGCATACCGAGTTGCATCAGGGGAAGACGTGCGCCAAATAGTATCTCGATCTGCTCCAAGTGACACCAAATAATCACAAAATTTTTCTACGTTCACGAGTAATCATCTCCTTAGTCTATCAATTCATTTCTTTTATCAACTCCAGTGTTGTACTTATGAAAAAATTCATTACGGAGTCCTTGTCGTAAAATTGACTCTTCTATATTATTTAATCCAACCACAGCACGACTAAGTTTAGTAAAATAAACTGATCGTTTAGTCATTTTGTCTATTAGATTTGGTTTATATCCATTTAAAACTTTTAAAATATCTTTTCTACGAACTATTCCATGCAGACCTGCACTAGTCAAAATGACTTCAATCATGTTTCTACTATTAATTTGTAAATAAGATTCTATACTATGTGGATACTTTTTATATAAATTGATAGATAATGCTTTGTGTCCATTTTCCCAAGCTTTCATAACTGCATTATTTATTGGACTTCCTACAAATAAAAGTTTTTCTATCAGTTCTGCATTACCATCACCTGCAGCCCAGTCAATAGGCAATGTATCCCCAACAGATGGATCAGCACCTTTTTTCAAAGCCCAATCAATAACATGCGGTCTGTTTCTACGAACAGCATGAGCAAGTACAGTTTCTCCTTGTGGATTTAACACATTTATATGAACTACTCCACTTTGTAATAAACGTTCTGCTTGAGGAATATTGTTGCTAAACACGTAGTCGAAAAACTTTAGATGCAAAACGTATCACTCCTATTAATCTTGAAAATTGCACCAAACTAAATATTCTGGATGCTTATTTTCAATAAGTTCTGTTTCTGTGGTTGGAACCCAATTGCCTGATTGTTTAATATACAATCGTTCACTTCTATGAAAGTAATCGCCATCTATAACAAGAAGGTCAGTGCCTTGAAACATTATGTGTGTTGTTGAACTGTCATGAATTCTAACATTTGGAAATTGTCTACTATAAGGACTATCATGTAAGTCTCTTGGATCAGTTATTTTTTGTTGCCAAGGTCTTAATGTAGTAGAAATCCAATGTCCATCTGTTAATTTGTAAGCTTCATGTTTTAGTTCTTCATGCCATTCATCAGATGAAGAAATGTATACTGATTTGTTCTTCTTGTCAATTTCATATATACAAGGTTCAGGAACAACCCAACGTTTTCCAAACAAACCAATAGTAACATGAAACACACAAGTCACTCTCCTTTATAAACATTATACCATCCAAGTACTAATGCAATCAATCCCCACTAAATTGACAAAACATCATATATTCATTTTGGATTTCTTGACTAAAGTCACCTAAATTTTTATTATTTATTATTTCCCAATAATCTCCGACTTTACCATAAGCAAAGCAACGATTATCAAGAACAACTAAATTATCTGATTTATATAAAATTTCATCAGCAGTAATAGGACTGTCAATAGTAGGTGCAGACTTTTGAATCAATTTAGTATTAAACCATTCAGGTATTGGCAACTCATTTGTTTCTATAATGACTTGTCCATTTACCAAACGATAAGTGTATTGTACATATTTAGCAACCCGATCATAAGCAATAACAAAAAGTGTATTAATGACATATTTGTCGTTACTTTGTGTTATTATTTCATTAAAAATAAATGCATACCAATGACAATAATTTTGTGGTATAGTGATTCTACCATAACGATTTATAACAATTTTTGTGCTCATTGATTGTTTTATATGATGAGACAAAGATTCTATCTTAAAAAATCCAGATAAAGCTATATATTGTTCTTTATATGAATCATGTGTCTGCATAAATCCATCTACTTCTACAATGAATCTATCATGTTTTTTATACACAATCCAATTTGAGCCAATTTTATACTCCCATTCAGGAAATTCATCTTGAATCTGTTGTTCAATATGTTTAGGAAGACGGCCATTTTCTATTCTTTTACTATAATGTAAATCAACAGGTAACATAGTCACGCCTCCTTGTCTTGGTGCTAATTTTAACATATCCAACCACAAACTGGCAACCTAAAACAAAACAAAACCAATGAAGTTTGACTTCATTGGTTTTGTTAACAAGTTTATTTAAACTCTTCATCAAAGTCTGAAAGAGTTTTGATAAAATCAGCATTTGTTTTAGGATGAAATGCTATTGCAGATGATAAATAAGCCCAATTCTTTTTAATTGCATCAATGTTTTGTTGTTGAATAGCTTCTTCAATTTGTGCATCATATACTGCAATTGGTAAATATTCTTTTGCAGACCAATGACACAAAATTTGTTCACGAATTTGATCATAAATCAGTGTGACTTTTTCAACCAAACTGTTTATCTGTTGCTGTTCTTGTTCATTTTCAATCAATTCTTGAAGAACATAACCAGGATCACTATGCAAATTAATTGCATCTTCTCCCTCTTCAAGATTATCTACCAAATATTGAAGATAAATCTTTTCTGAAGCCACACTCATTGATGGCTCAAATATTCTTTCCTCGTAGCTACCCGTTGTATCATAGATAAAAGCAGAAACAGCAAAAAACGCTCCATTGTCAGTAGTGACTAAAAAATAATGGTATTCACCGCCACAATGGTAATAAGTGTCTCGGTTTATTGGTTTTGTGCATATAAGTTCTACGTTGTAGACAATTGTAAAATCTTCTAATTCAGTTTTGTATATTTCTTCTGGAATTGGCAATTCAAGTTGTTCTAAAACTTGCATATATCGTTGTTCAGCTGCAGCACGTTCAGTGTATGCTTGTTTCATTTGCACAAGTATGTTTGTGTCAGCAAACATTTGTCCATTAGTAATTTTTGTTTCTAAAATAACTTTTCTTTCCATAGTTTATTTCCTCCTCAAAATTTTATGATTCATTATATCACAACAAGTTGTGAATTGCAAGAAGTCAGGTTTCATGTTATAATTGGTATATAAAATCTAAGGAGGAAATAATAATGACTATACAATTGGTACAAAAGCAATTAGAAACTTTGTTAATTAATGAGGTCACTACGTTTGTAAAAGATGCTATGGTTGAATTCGAAATATCAAGTTTTCCTACTCACATTAATTTTACGTATGATGTAGATTCTACAGCTCATACTTTAGGTATGAAACTGGCTACAATAGACTTGGTAGAAAAAGATACTGGAGCATTGTACAATTTCAATAGCAAACAATATGACCCAAATTTTGATGGGTATGGTTCTAATTTAAAGAAACTTCCTTATGCCGTAATTGAACTTTGTCGCAATATTGAAGATATAATAGACATAAACATTCTTCGTGGACTGTTTATAGACAATATGGCATTAGCAACTGAGACCCATAAAACAACTGGATAATAAAGAAATGCAGTATTGTTGGTAGTGTGTTCTATTTTACAGAAGAAGATTATACACAAGCCAAAGATATTAAATAAACAAAGACCCCCATCACTTTCGAAAGTGGTGGGGGTCTTTTATTTTTTATTGCAAAAGTTTATATACTTCAAATTCTTCTTTAGCTACGTCATTGTCACATTGTTCTAATTGTTTTTCTGATACTTTTATCCAACCATTAACATCTTTCATAAATATTGTACCTGAATAATCAATACATAATTCTACACCTGAATATTTGTGAGTCTGTTTTGGAAATAGTTCATCCATTTGCTTTGAATCAACCCATATCATAACTTGATTTTTACCTCTTTTATAAGCCATTGACATAGCCAAATCTTCAATTGGTGCAAATTCTACAGTTTTACCAAAGTACTTAGCAATGTCTATATACGTAGAAACAGACAATCCCTGAGTAAACTGCATTTCTCCTGTGACTTTATTATATGTGCATCCACGATATTCTTCAATCATTTTTAACATCTCCTTTATGTTTTATACAAAAATTATATCACTTAATAACAAGATTTGCAACTCTAACAAATAAAGGCCGTTAGTGTAATGTACACTAACGGCCTTTTTGTCAGTCTTCTAAGTTTACATAAGCGAGATATTCGTCTTGAATGTCTTGAGGAGCATATATTTGAATCCAATCTGAACTTGTTTCTACCCATATTCCTTCTAATAATATAAAACACATTCCTGCAAATGAAATAAACAATTTGTTTCCATGATATCTGGCTCGATTTTGTCCTGTGGTTGGATGATTAATTAAATAATCATTTTTAAACATGATAGACTCTTTAGTACCATATAAAAATTTTGTTTCAACTGTGATATAGTCATTGTGGCCTTGAACCAGTTTCATAGTATTAGTCCCAGAAAATGTGACACATGTTATTATCACGCAATTTGGTTGATGTTCTATTTGCAAATGCGATGTATCAAAGAATACTGATCCAAGAAAATGCAATTGCTTGTCTCTAGTTACTGGCAATTTTTTGATACGATCGATATCCATGACACCTAAATGTTTGATGGTCCAAACTACAGATAAATAACCTTGTGAGTCAATGAATAACATACTGTCAATTTCACTTTTGCCAGGTGTATTAAAAATTTCAAATGCTGTTTGTCCAGGAACACAAATAAGTGCGTCACGTCCATGATTTGTATAACAACAACTCAGTTCTTTTTGTTCACCTACACTAAAAAGAATGTTTTGAGCATTCATAATTATTTCTTTGGTCTTGTTCATACAATTCGTCTCCTTTAAATTTTATAAGTTATTATATCATTTGACAATAACAATTGCAATTATAACAAGACACGAAAAGGTATTTCTTTTGCATTTATATACTTCTCCGGTATTAATATATTCAGAAATATAACAAGACACAAGAAGTAGGTCTTCTTGTGTCTTGTGTTTTGTCTTTCTATTTGGGGTCTAAATCCCAGCTAAAATTTGACGTAGTACTAATTCTTCTTTATCTAATGCCATCAATTCATCACATCGTGATTGAAGTTTTTCACCTGCTTGAATTTCAAATGAAAACCAATTACTTTCATCTCTTGTTAACTCTAAGCCATCAGCAAAAACCATATTTGGTCTGCTGTCTTCTTCTTTTTCAAAATGAAAAGTTAATGCTTCATCTTCATCTTGCAAAGTAAACACTACAGGAGTTTTGAATTTGTTTGGATCTTTCATAAACTCTGTAAATCGTTCACGTAAAATTTCAAAATCTTCTAATGCAGACATAGTTACAGTTTTAACAGCATCTAAAAGAAGTGCAAACTTAATTTCTAGTACAGATTCATTTGTTTTGCACACCATACTTTTGGTATATACACCACGTTCTGAATGATGATGAGGTTCTACTTTGATAGTAATAATTTTAAAATCTGCTTTCATATAAAAACGCCTCCTCAAATTTTATGTACAAATTATACCACAATCAACATCCAGCCACAAGACAAACAAAAAAAAGACCCCTACTTTGATGTAGGAGTCTTTTTACGAAATTAACCTATTCTATTTAGTTCATCATCAAACTCACGTACGATTTCGGTTAAACGCACATCTTGTACCAATTTTGGCATAATGTGAGTCCAGTGTTTTTTAAACTCACTAATGTCACATTTTTCAATGGCTGCCAGGATTTGTCGGTCATGCGCTCCAATAGATGTATAGTCTCTAGCAGTCCAATTAAGAGCTATAAATTCGCGAATACGTGTATAATGTGTCGTGATAAAATCAATATCTCCTTCACGCTGTTCATTTTTAATTAGTTCTTGAAGATCATATTCAGGGTCATCATACACATCAGAAATGCATCCATCAGTATGAAAGTTGTCTACGAGATACTGTAGATATATCTTTCTTGATGCTGCACTCATTGAGGGTTCATATAATGCTGGTTTATTATGGCTGTAAGGATCAAAATAAGAACTAACAAAAAATACATTTTTGTCAGTGGTGACTAGAAGATAATTATGATTAAATCCTTCTACATGTTCCACATTATAAACAGTTGTGAAATCTTCAAGTTTTAAGTTACAGATTTCTTCTGGAGTCAACAATCCAAGTTGTTCTAAAATCCGTGCATATCGCTGTCCAACCGCATCACGTTCAATACAAACTTGTCTAAGTTGTTCCATGATATCAAGATTAGACACCATTTTTGTTTTTGCTTCTTGCAAAGTTGCAATCAAAGTGTTCAAGTCATTGAGAGAATAATCTACACTAGTAGTACTACTGAGTCCAGTTCCTTGAGCAATGTTACATCCCATTTGTCCTGATTTATCAGTGTATGTTCTTACAAAAACAATGCCACCATCAACAATGACTTCTTTATTCATGTGCTCATCTCCTCAAGATTTTATGGTTGGATTATAGCACAGAATTAATATTTCGACAATATTTGAATAATTTTGTTTTTATCTTCAACACTTAAATCACTCACATTGATTTTTAGTGTTAATTGAGATTCCCAAACAACATTATGCAAAACTAATTTTTCACTAGAATTAAGATCATATATTTTAGATATTTTATCCAACCGCATAAATGGGATGTTTCTTTTACCCATTTCAACAGCAGATAAATATGATGAAGTCACTTCTAACTTTTTTGCTAAATCCTCTAATAATTCACCATTATCTACTCTCAATTTTCTACAAAATTTACCAAATGAAGTTAGTGGCACATTACAAACCTCCTTTATTTAATCATCTAACCAATGTTTAGTGGTTATATCACCTACTTGATAAGGTGGTTCATATGTATTATGATTTTCAACAGAATTTTTGTCTATTGGCATATTATGAATGAGAAAAAATATCATAGATACCATAAATGCAATAAAGAAAAAGATAAGAATAATTACACCTTGATCAGACATATTAAGTTATCTCCTTTTTAGTCTTTTGTAACGATTATACCACTTTTTATGATAATCTCACAATGAATCTAGTTGTCTAATGTCATTTGTGTTATAATAATGTCATGAAGCCTTAAGGAGATGAATTTGGTGAAATATGACGACTTTCTTGCGATTGTAAAAAAGTATTATGCAGGAGAATTTGTGTTAGTAGACATTGATCAAATGGGTCCAAGTGTCCCAAATCCTGATCAAATAATACAAAATATTGAAGGCTATATTCGTTTAGAAAATGGTGAACGAATTTCAGTCTGTGGCATTGGACTTTGTTGGAATATACCAGAGGATATTGAAGAACATGTTCGTAGACAAATAGTTAGACCAGAATCTGTAGACAAAATATTAGTTTTGAAAGATGCGTGTTATGATGCTATTACAACACTTTCTTATGGAGCTATTACTGTAAGATATAACTTATTACATGTAATTAAAAGAGATTTTTACTCAAATTCAGTTGAAATAATATGGAAAAATATTGCTGCAAAACATTATCAAAACAAAGCATATACTTTGCAAGATGGAGAACTTTGTACCATGATGCCTACTAATTGGATGCAAAATTTTATTACTGATCACGATTTTTACAAAAATCCAAACAACCAACATCTTCAAAATAGTATACAATTTATGTCAAAAGAACCAATTTATATAGGTAGCAATATATGGGTATATTCAGTAGAAATTTGGTTTATGAACGCCGGAGCATTTTGGATACCAACTAATCAACAATGGGTACTAAATAATATGCGTGTGCTCCCAGAACATTTGAAAAATGAAATTCACATGATACTAAATATGGTCTGACTTGAGACAAGGACTATTGACATTAGACAAACTTAGATTTTAATCGATAAGGAGCCATTACCTATCAATTGGGTAATGGCTCCTTTATTTATGTGACGTTCTTATATACATATATACGTAGCCCCGAGGGTGTCACAGACTAGGGTGTTGGGACAAAGTCCCAAGGGATACGTAGCCCGATGTGGTGGGTATGGGAGTACTCTCCCATAGGATACGTAGCCCGAGCGCCATAGGCGCAATATGACCTCTAGGTCAAATGCTTCAGTCAATATCCCCTATCTCAAGTCAATAGCCTATATCATCAATACCATACCCCTCCCTACCTCAAATCCAAAGCCCAAACCAAGCCCTAAAATCCCTAAAAAAGAAAAAGAAAAATAAAAAAGTAAAAAAGAAAAATAAGAAAAAAAAAAAAAAGAAAAGAAAACAATAAAAAATAAAACAAAAACAAAGGAAAAATAAGAATAAAAGAAAGGTAAGGCCCCGCCAACCCATTCCAAAAATCAAATACATAACAAATGTGGATAGCCGCGCCGCTGTCTTTGCGGAAGGCATTTTGTCTATGTGTATCTAATACCACATATGCCGCGTATACAACAGACAAATTTAGACATTTAGTCTACGGCTCTCTCGTATATATAAGTATATTATATCGTCGCACCATTTTCTTTAAATCCTTCTAATATATAGATCAGGGCTCAGACCTTTTCTCGAAAGAAAATTTCTGGACCCTTTTGTCTACGTTACCACATTCTTCCATATTGTTCTTTGAATTTTATATATCGCTCCCATGGTCTTACTCCTGTTACAAAAGGTTCTTGTGGTGAATGTAAATATAATTCTCCTTCACGCAATGTTTCACGCCATGATTGTGTTCCAATCAACAAAGGATTTTCTGAAGACTCCCACGGATTTATAAGAATCTCACTCAAATCATATAAATCATGAGTGCCCATATTGGATCCCCAAATGCGTTCATATGGTCCATATGTTAATATTTCATCAACCGTTGCACAAATGACTAAAATAGGATTTGGGTGATCTACATATTGTTCAACTACACTATCTAAAATTCTCCATTTATTTCGTTTTGTGATAAATGCTATAGTTTGCCAATTAGAATTTGATTTAAAATTATCTACTACAGTTCCTTGTCTGCATTTTTCTACTTTCTTACTAAGTATAGGTAAATGTTGGGTTCCACTATCTATTTCAATATTCATTGACCCCCATCGATCACCTAAAAACACTTCGACATATGCATCAGGATTATATGTGCTGACCATCATAGGTCGTTGACCAATTACATTGCCTTCTTTATCTAAAATGGCTTTATCAAGTTGTCTAGGATATAAAGTCTTAGTTAATGTTGGACCCAACCACGAAATAACGCCTCGTCCATTTTCAATTGTATTTTCTATAAACTGCATTATTGCTAGTGTTCCAGTTAAGTCATGAACTGCATGATTTTTAGTCGTTTTACGAGGATTAAGACTTCCATGTGTAATTGGCAATTCAGCATTTATGACTTTTCCAAGCCATTGTATACCATTTGTCACAATATGCCAATATTGCTTTCTATCAACTTTAATGTCTTTTGCATAACCATCATCTCGCAATGCTCTTAAATACCTAGCTGCTACACTTTCTGCAGCCCCCAATAAATAAGCTACTTGGGCAACGCTTAAACAATCAAATTGGTATAATACGTATAAATAAGGCAGTCGATTAGCAGTACAATAGTATGTCTGTTGCTGCATGTGTGTCCGTCCCTTTCACTAAATGTTATATTATATTTACACATATTTTGTAGACTAAGGCCTTTTAAGAAAATGCATGACAGGTATGGTTTTAAAATATTCCAATTTTCATACGACCCTATAATCAAAATATAACAGAGATATTTCAAACTATATTTTGAAACCATTTATATTACATTGTTTTCATGTATATATTTTTTGATACATTTTGTCTACAGAAAAACATAGGTATATCTCTAAGACCTTTAGACTAAAGAACTTCCATTTCAATATTGTTTGGACTCGACTTATTCCCAATACGCTACAAAACACGTAGACAAAAGAATGACATTCAAGCATTTTGTCTACGAATTAAAGAATGATAAATAGATAACAGTAATAATCAAAGCTGTTCCTATGATAGGTATCTCATAATTACCTTTAAAGAAACGACTAAGAGTAAACCATATTATAAATATAAGTGCAATAAATATCCAGGCCACAAGTCTTCGCCTCCTTAGTGAGATTATATCAGTGACCCTAATATGTACACAAGACTAATTTATTATTCCAGATTGAAATTTTCCCAAAGTGCATATTCATTTTGAACACCAACATCAAATGTTTCTACATTCCAACGATTTAGATGCTTCCATCCATTTTCAGTTTTTCCGTAAGAAACAAATTCAGTTATAAACAATTTATCGGATTGATACTTGATTTCATCAACAGAAATCAAATCTCCAGGTAATATTTTTTCTTTCTTTTTAGGAATATGCATGACATCCAACCACACAGGAAGGTCTATATCTATTACTTCTTTTATGACTTGTGCATTATTAAGTTTGTAAGTATATTGTTTATGAGCGACTTTATAAGTGTACCGAGAGACAGTACAAATTGTTATGATATATTCCAAATCATCAGCTTTAAGAATCTCTGTCCATGTTAAAAAGGGGCCATCACAATAATTTTGAGGAATAAAGATGATACCTTTTTCATCTACAAAGGGTTCATCAATATCATTCGCCATGCTATGTGTCAAAGACATGACGTATGTAAATTTACTCATGGCAACACGTTCTGTTTTGTGTAGGCCAGGAGCCAACATATATCCATTTTCTTCTACTGTAAATCGATCATATGCTTTATTAAAGTATACAATCCAATTAGAACCTACATCATATTCCCAACCTGGATAATTTGACTTAAATTCTTTTATGATTGATTCAGGAAGAGATCCATTTTGTATAAATTTGCTATGACCTAAGTCTATAGGAACCATTTCATCACCCCATGCTAATTTTAACATATGACGGACACGTGTGGCAATGGCATAGACAAACTTTAGCTGCACGTGTTATAATATGTTTATAGGAGGTGTCACATGCAATTTACTGATTTGCTTGAACAATCTATTGTTTTGGAATGTGTCACAGGATCTACTGCTTATAGATTAAATGGTCCAAATTCAGATATTGATATCAAGTCTATAGTCAATTTGCCACTTCGATATCAATACACTTTACATGAAGAATTTGAAACTTTAACAACACATGAACCAGATAAAGAATATCATTCATTTAAAAAATTTGTCAAACTTGCAGCTAAACAAAATCCAACAATACTTGAAATGTTACATGTTGAACCAGAATTTGTTTTACGAAAAACTGCAATGGGCCAAGCCTTATTAAACAATGCTAACATGTTTATTTCTGCTGAATGTGCTAAAACATATGGTGGTTATGCAAGAGACCAATTAATGCGAATCAAAAATGGGTTAAACAGAGCAGGTTATAAAGACAAAATTGAATTTTTATCTAAAACTCTTGTTGACATCATTGGATCATCATCGTTTATGTCACTTAATCATGTTAGTATAGATGATAATGGACTTGCACAAGTTGATCTTGATTTGAAGCCTGGCATTACAACTTTGCGTGAAATATATCAAGTTTCATCTGAATTAGTAAATGCTACTAAAAATTTTAATAAAGCAGGCAGTAAAAACAAACGAGCTGAAGGCAAATTAGAAAAACACGCTATGCATTTAATACGTCTTTTAATTACTTGCATTGAATTGTTGACTACAGGCAAAATGAATGTGGCCAGAACTCATGATCGTGGTCTTTTGCTTAATATTCGCAATGGCAAACACACATGGGATGAAGTTTTTGATTTAATTGAACAATATGAAAAACAGTTAGCTTATGCACGTGATAATACTGTTTTGCCTCAAATGGTAAATATGAACAAAATCAATGAATTTTACACAGACTCTATGATAAAGTGGGTGGTATGATGTTAGAACAAATCAAAAATCGATTTAAATCTGAACAACATTTTTGGGATGGCATTATCTTTTTAAGTGAAGCTGGTTCTCATTTAAGTGGAACAAATGATGAAACTTCTGATTTAGATTTTCGTGCTATTGTATTATTAAATGAAGATTATCAAATTGGAATGAAAAAATTTGAACACACTAAATTGGTCTCTGGAACTAATAAAATCAATTTGCATAAAGATCTTGATGTTGAAGTTTTTAGTCCACAAAAATTTGTTAATGAAGCTTATCACGGAGAAACAGTATGTATAGAAATGTTGTTTACTGAAAATCCATCTATTTATGTTTATAATTATGAGTGGATGGACCCAATAAAAAAGAATCGAGAAGTTTTTCTTTCTAAGTCTATTGCTCGAAAGTATCTTGGTTATATTACAGGTTGCATCAACCGAGCTTTACTTGATCCAAACAATAATCGATTAAAACGACCAGATAGTATTGAACGATTAAACAACTTTGGATATGAAACAAAAGCTGCTATGAATGCCATCAAAAATGGACGAATGGTATTAGAATTGCTTAATCAAGGGACCATGACTTTAAAAAGGCCTGATCGTGAAGAATTACTTGCAATCAAACGTGGCAAATATACACGTGAAGAATTTTCTCAAATCAGTAGTGACTTAATTCAAGAAGTCAAGTCAGCTATGGAAACATCAAAATTGCCAGACAAAGCAAATTTTAATATTGTAAATCAGTTAATGAAAGATTACAATAAAATGATTTTAAAATCCCTTTAACAAAGAAAACCTCCACACCATTGAAATGTGGAGGTTTTCTTTTATTTATAAGTAATTTCAAGCAATTCTTTGACTCGTTTTTGACCTAGTTTGCCTAAACCATGTTTAATAACAATATCTCGATGTAGACTTGATTTCATTTTAGTTTTATCCCAGCCAAGTTTTTTCTCCAGCCACAAGACAGCACTACGAACATTATCTGGATTTTCCCAAAAACCACTTGGTACACGACTTAATTCCCAAGGTTTAAATTTATTAGGAAAAGCTGCATTAATTAAATCAAAACTACTTAAACCAGCTGGATGCCATGATCTATATCCTGCTTTTGACAATACTGTTTCACCTGTAAATTCAGCTTTTATTTTGTTATCGTCCCAATCTTTTAATAAATGTCGAACTAAAGCACCATATTGTTCAGGGTCATTCCAAAATCCACTAGGCAAACTTTTCATATCCCAAGGATAAAATCTATTTGGAAAAGCTGCATCTAACATACGATATATGCTGCCTTTAAAATATTTTAAAGGTTGAGCAAGACCAATGTTGTGCATTTCTTTAGTAGAAGCAACACTAAGTATTTGATCATCAGACATGTCTTTAAGTGCATTTTGAACATTTTTAATATGAGACTCAAAAGTACTAATTGGATTATATGATCTTCCTGGCCATAAATATTCAACTACGGCTTCTATAGAAAAATCAAGTTTTCTATATAAAGCATATATTCCAGCATCTTGCATTACATGAGGACAAAATTTGTCATTAAATTCTTGTTCATTCCAGTCTTTAACAAATGGTTCTATTGCTTTTAAAGCTTCTTCTTTTGGAACTAAAAAATTTTTAGGAATAGTCAATTTGCCAATATTGAACCTATTTGGAAAAGTTTCTATAAGTGCTATAGTTGGACTACCATCAAACAAAAGATTTAACATTCCAATTAATTTATATTCAACAATAAATGCTTTATTTACTTGTTTATAAATTTCTTCATTTGATAATGCTAAGTATTCATCAATAAGATAACGAAATATTGTAATACCATTTTCTTTTTTGTTCCAAATTCCGTATGGAAATCTTTTGATATTTCCTGTCAACACTTGTTTATATGTGTGAATAATATCCATAAATATCCTCCTAAGATTTTATATAAAATTTTATCATATTTTACACTGATTAAACAAGTTTGTCCGTATTTTAATCATAAAAAAAGACACCCTTAGTAGGTGTCTTTTTCATTGTCTAATTGTTGAAACATTTCTGCACTAAGTTCTACTTCACAGCCATTTTCATAAATGCTGAGTGCAGAAATATTCTCTCGTAAAATGTCAAGAATTGTTTGTGCAATTTTTGTGTCTTGTTGATACAAAGTATCAGTTTCATTTCCAGGGTTTGGATTAAACAAATCATTTGTATCAAATCCTAGAATAGTGACATCTACAATATTTGCTACAGATTCCCAACTTTCTTCTAAAAAGTCGATATGAAATTCAATGGCTTTTGGTAAAGGCACTTCTTTGAGTTCTGGAATTGTGTTCCAAGCTTTCCAAATAGCTGCATGAATTCTTGCTTCATGAAAATCGTCTGCTGCAGAATGTAAAATTTTTGCAGCTTCTGTGCTCTTTGCCATCTGTGATGGGATGGCCACAACATCCATCCATGAGGGATGCTCAATTTCAACTTCTTCTAAAACCTCCCAGAGCAATGGATCAAATTGTCCTTGCGGCCGGACTGTGGTTTTACCAGAGATGAAATTTTTGATATGACAAATAGTTGTTTTCATTGTAATGCCTCCTAAAAGTTTATGCATAAATTTTATCACAAAGTTGGAGACATTGCAAGACTGAAATCAATATGTCTATGTTGTGGTTTGCCAAGCATCTATTGGGATATCGTACATGCGTTTTGCTGCTTTTACATCAATACTACATCTTCTTTCAGATTTTTGTCCAACCCACAAGGTATCTCTAATTGCTAATACTTTAGTATCTCCTGCTAGCCATGTCATAAAACGATCAAATTCAAGTTTATCATATCCATGTGTCACTAAATTGTAAAAGAACGGTTTTGCGATTGATTTATGAAAATATACCTTGCCATTAACATTTATTCTATTTATCATTATTATTTTATTGTCTGTAAGCCAAGACAAAAATTCTTCCAAATATTCATCTTGTCCACGCACCTTTATAACCGGGTCTTTTGGAGTGCTTAACCCAATTCTTTCGATTAGTGACTGTTTTATTTTGTCTGAGGTTGTCGGGTTCATTGCAATCATGAGAATTATCATATGAGACAGATCCGTCACACGTTCACCCCGTTGAGCCATTAAACATTGGCTAACACCAGATTGTGAAATATTGGATAGACCATATTCTCTTACACGCAAAACCATGTGACCGGAATCTGCTAGCTCTCTATCTCTCAATTTGTCTGTTTCCTCTTTCAAGGCTCCACTATGAAATGTGACTCCGTCATATTCTATGATTATCTGGGCAGATGGGATATATATGTCTGCTGTATACCTACCTACTTTTGCATTAATAATAGCATCATGAAAATATATGCCAACAATTCTATAAAGTTCTACCTGTGGTTTAGTAATCATACATTTCACCATTTCTCCTCTCAATTTCGATTTTGATAATCTTACCGTATCTAATAACTCTCGTCAATTTATAGAGAAGTGCCTTTATATTATATAGCCTAACTTCCCTTACCACTTGGAGCATATCCAACCACAAAACTAAATATGGTTAGGCATAGGTTAGGCAACATTAGCAATTGAGATAGGGGATTTTCGGAAAATAGATAAGGATAAAAAACAAAAACAAAAAATAAAAAAAATAAAAAAATAAAAAAAAATTAAAAAAAAATAAAAAAAAGAACCTAACTATATATACAAGATATACCAAAATATTAATCTGTTTTCTTTAAATTTCCTAACCTTCTAACCCTCCTAACCACCAAAAAATAGGGTTACGCGCGCGCGAGAATGTGTGAATACGTATATAACCCTGCCAAAATACGTATAATACTACGTATACTGAGATTAAAAATACGTATAATACTACGTATAATAGTACTATTATACGTAGTATTATACAACAATTTCAAAATGTGGGAATTGGTATAATTGTGGGTTAGGTGCGTTAGGTATGGTTAGTAAATTTTACCAAAGTACATTACGAGCACTAAGTACTAGGCTAGGGATAGTCGGAAATGGCTAGGCGATTTGAACTAGGTTTATTGTCGTCCTAATATGTTCTTGTGGTTGGATATAATTTCTTTTTGTCTATGATTCCTACCTTTCCTAACTCTTCAATAATATTGCGGATAGGGACCGTGAATAAAAAGAAGGAAGCTCCGGTTATTCAGAGCTTCCTTCGACTAAACCATCTAACCCAACCTCATTGTCAGGTTTCCAAGTATCAACTGGAATATTATATTCTTTTTCCATTTCTTGAACGTTTAGAATAACCATTTTGTTGTTTCGTCCAGAATGCCATATTTGTTGATTAAGTTTTATGCCCCGTCCCTCAGATGCTACTGCGTCCTTAATCACTTGGACATCTGGTACATTAGACACGCCTTCTTTTTCTAAATTGGCACGAAATCTTATCCAAACAGATTGCCCAACAGCTATCAAATCTTTTGTAGCAATTTTATTTGCATAATCGTCTCTAAACCAATGATGATTGTCAGCCACAAAATTCACAAATTTACTAGCCATTGTATCAGAACGTCTTTCTTTTAAACTTCCGGCTAGCCATTCAGCAGTTTCTTTTATTGCATCATCATTTATAATACTGTTGTGTGGTTGGATCAATTTCAATCCAGCAGCCACACAAACAATAGATGCAAAAGACCGAGATTCTACTTGAGGACGTAAGTATTCTACTAAATCATAAGCTTCATCTATGACTGTATCTACTTTGTCCCAATTATTGAGTATCCAAGTATAAATTTCATGTCCAACATATCCTGCAGGAATGTTTCTTACAGCTTCCATATGTTCACGAGTATCTTGGCCTTGACGATCTGTGGCTTCCATATGCATAATAAGCAAACGACTACGTGCTGCTTCATCTTGTATTAAATCATTTCCTAAAATGATTAATGGAGCATCAAGGGATTGACTCACAGATTCAAATTTGCCTTGTTCTTTAGCTCGACCTTTTTTGGTTACACTCATTCCATCATATAAACCCAAAATAAATTGAGTTAAAGCTTCTGTATTGGGATTATTTAGTCTAAATTCTCCTAACACTACTGGCATATTGGTATATGATCCAAGTATATCACGAATTTGAGCAACAGATGTACCACGAAGACCAATTTCTTCTCCGTTTCCTTGAATACCTGTCCAACCAACTGCTCTTGCTAATGAAGTCACAAGTACAGATTTACCAACTTCTCTGTTACCATAAACAAAAAGTATAGGTAAATGACATTCTGTGATACGAGCAGCAATTCTATCTTTTATGATGCTAGAAAAAGCCCACCCCAATATAGTTCTAGCTTTAATTGGATTTGTCATTTGTGTATAATGAGTTACTAATGTATCAATCCAATTGCCTTCTTCTATATGCTCTGGAATACTATACAACCCAGCTGGTGCACTACCATCATAAACGATTTCACCTAAAATTGATTCATTATCAGGCAATAATAATTTGTCTACTATTTTTTCACCAAATTTGGTTTCTTCTCTACGTGCATGTAACAAATATGGAATATCATGGTGTATATGAAAACCATAGTTGGGACGGCTTATCACATTTGTGACAGGAACATTTTGACGATCATCTACATACTCAAGAAGTAATTCTAAAGTATCAGATTGTGTTCCAAGCCTTGCACCTATGAATTTTTCTCCAATCCGCATTTGTAAATCTCTAGCACGTGACAAATGTCCACTGTTCAATGAAACTTCTGCTTCACGATCAGTATCATCAATTGGGTCTCGATAAATAATAACCCATGTCACACTTTGATCACCAGATACTGTATTAAGTATTTTTCTTTCTTTTATACGAAAATTTGCTAATCTAATACTCATAGGTTTATCATATCGTCTAAGCCAAATACCTTCATTGTTAGCAAAGACTTTTGAACTGCCATTTTTAAGTAACATTATTTCAATAATCTTAGTTTTAAGTCTTTTACTGACTTCTCTACGGTCTTTAGCAGCAATAGTAAGCAAATATGAATCAATCAAACGTTTTTGACTAACTTCATCTTCTGCTTGACTTATGATTCCAGCCACAGCATCTTCTTTTATATCACCAGAAGCCATGTACGTTTTAAAAATGGTTTCTACAGTCAATTCTTCTGTAGGTGTTTCAAACAAGTCTTCTTGATTCATATTTCAATATGTCCTCCTTTCTTTATGTGGTTGGATGTATGTGACTCATACTTTATTAACCCAAGCAGGTACACTATTAAGTCTATTTTCTCGAAGCCACTTTTTTACTTCTTCAAGATCAAAAAGTGGTCTTGCACCTGTTCCGCTAGCAACTCTTACATGAGGACAACCATGTTGTGTCCATCGAGCAACGGTTCTTTTACTTACTCCAAGTGCAACACATAATTCATTTTGTGTTAATGCTTGTTTTTCCATTAAATATTCATCCTCCTTATTTGCAAAATCATATGACAATTATACTTGTTTGTATGCCAATGTGTCAATACTAATATACCACTACATAAACACTTTTATTGAGAGTACTTCAATATATCAAATTAGTATTTTTGAATATTATGTCTTTTTCTTTATGTGTCTTGTGATCACAATATCAATTTTTTAGGGTCAAACTCATATTTGAGTGTATGACACGTAAGTAAAATGTTTCTTGATATACCCTATATCATTCTTTAGGTAAAATGTCTCTCAGATAATATACTTTAAAAATCTTTGGTACATGTTGATTCAAAGTATATATTGAAATATTTCTGAATATATGTGATATAACATTCTAGTTTCCATACGAATATCTGTTCGAAGTTTTTTGTGCTCTTCGAACCATGCTCAGATACATTTAAACAAAAGAGCCCTCTTTCCAATGTAGGAAAAAGGGCTCAAAGCTCAAACATTTTACTTATTTCATTACAAGAATAATGACCATATCACCAATACCTGCCAGATGTATGTCAATAGCCAATCCTTGCTTGTATCCATGGATGTTAGAATCACTAAATACTACGGGCGGAGTAATATCAGTTTTAGTTTGATGGTCTGATGCTAATATAGATGAAGCGTGTCCCATTATCATATTACCAAATTCTCCAGTAAATGAATGTAACATGTCATTTTCTAAACGCATCCCATAAATCTTATCTGACAAAATAGAAAACACTTCTGATGTACTAGTAATTAAAATGTTTCCATTAAAATCACCAGTCAATGATACTAACACACCTGATTTAATAAAAATCTGATTGGTGTCACACAATGAAGGCTTAGAAAATTGGCATTCAACTTGTGTTACTTGACTTACAGCTTTTAAAACACAATTAATTAAATTTGCTGTTGACATTGATGTTCACTCCTAAGTTGATTTGATCAGCAAATTATATTATATCATTTTTTTGATTTGCAATTATTCTTCTCCATTACGAAATCTTTTAATAAATAAATCAACTTGGACTTTTATTCCATTGTTAGACAACGTGGCTAATTGACCAGCATATTTCATCATTTTGTTTTTAGCTAAAGACTGATCTTTTGGAGTTAATTCTTCTTGCCACAATACTTTTTCAGCTATTCTGGATAAAACATCAGCATCATATTTAGTGAATCCGACACCATTATTTGCAGATGTTCCACCTGCACGCTCTCGTTTTGTTTGCATCATGTATATAGTGATAAGGCCTCTATATAAAGCATTCTTGTTATTAGATAATAATAATTTGATAGATTCTTTTGTTTCCATAAACAAACACCTCCATATTAATTATAACAGATAGATACGTATCTCGTCCAGATATGTTTTGGATCAACAATAAAAAAAGACCAAGACATATGTAGTCTTGGTCTTTTTGTTTATTCTGATGTCATAGATTGGTACATTGTCCACTCTTCTCCGATCCCATCACTTATGCGACTGCCTTCTGCTTGCATCCATGACCAATTTACTGAAATCCACATATTAGAAATAAATATTTTAACGGCTTCTAAGTCTTTATGTACCCACAACTTTTTACCCCAATAAATGTGCGGCGACACAAGAAATTTTAAATCTTTTGGACGTGAATGATTTGTAGGACCTCCAAATAAATCTGCTGCTGTAGTTATTTCATTTAACCAACCTGGCATAGGTAATGACTCAGCTTCTTCATATAATTTTTGCCGTATACAAAACTTTGATATTCTAAATGAATCTGTACCTATCAAAGTCAAAACTCCATCTTTCTGGGTTATATAACCAACAAAATCTTTATTTACAATTACTGTATCTGGACCAATATCTGTTAATGATGTAGTTGGTACAATCAACCATGAATCGGCTTCTTTATGCTTTCCAGGTATTACTTTATTCGTTATTCGTCTTATAAACTCATTTTGAACTTCAGGATCTTGAGTCAAAAGTTCATTATATAATATACGATACTCTGTTCTGTTGTTGATACTAATAAATAATGCTTTACCAATTACTTCTTCATGATCATCTAAATAAATACCTGTAAACCCAAGAGCACTTATTCGTACACTATTTGTTTCAATACTTAATATTTGGGCAACATAAGCTCGTAGTCTGCCTATTGTATTCATATAATCATCTCCTCGACATTTTATAAACCAATTTTATCTTATATCTTTATATAACACAAGAGGTACTCTGATTTAGAGTACCTCTTGTTGTTTATTATTTACAAGTTGTATAAACCAGCAATGTTACCAATAAATGGTGCCAAAGTCCATTGTTCAATCATTAAGCCATCACCAAGAGGGTCAAGGCCAAATTGTTTAGCACTAGTGAGTAATTTGTTTGTTGCTGTCACCACATTTTGTTTTTGAGAAAACAAAACTACGACTCTATTGAATTTTTCTTCTACTATCCCATTTACAGTTGATGCCCATCCTTTGTGGTTGGATTGCAAAGGTCCTGTAAATTCTATGACACAAAATTTAGTCATACCATTTTTGTCAAATTGTTCTATTTGAATATGTTCTCCTAACAACATTTTGCCTATTTCATATTTTGTGATATGAGGATAAGGTGTCAAAGTCCCATGTATCCAAGCGCCATCTTTATAAAAATTGCCATCATATTGCACTAAATAAGAATCAGTATTTAAAACATTTGTAGTATAAGTGGCTACCAAATCTTCTAATCCAATTGATTCATAAAGTTGTTTATTATTTATATCCACATCTTTTATTTCATCTATTGGATCAATATCGTATTTTGCAATAAATTTATAACTACATTCATTAATTCGTGGACATTCCCAACCTTCTTCTGCTAACCTAGCACATGTAGTAGGTGTCCCACTTTTTTGAATAAAGTCAATTTTGTGTGAAAATATGCGGTCAGTTTCATCTTCTGAATATGTAGCTTCTGGATTGTTGCGAACAGTTCGCATGTCATATCCACGACTTATATCATGTGCGACAGATCTAGCTTTGTCACCAAAAACTGCAAGATTGCTGAGTATACTCATCCAAGCAAAATTAGAAAATTTATTTGGATTTTCTAAACTTTCTTTAATGGCTTCACAACCTTGAAGTCTATCTAATTGGTCGTCAGAATTGATGCCAGTCCATTCACGTTCTTCTACAGAATCATCTTTTAGTGGTTCAATTTGTTCATATAATTCAACCACATGAGGTGATTTAATGTCTGTTCTACCTTGCCAAGCGATGTGATAAAGTAGTGCAATTTGGTTTGGATATATAATTTGATCTTCATTAATAAAAACACAATTACCAAGTTCTACAGCTTTTTTGTGCAAAGGTAGACAAATTAAATTGCCAAGGCCGCCTGATGGAAGAGTGTTTTGGGTTGGAATTAATCTGTCCATTGACCGATCAGTGTTGCCACCTTTAGCCATAGCACCTTTGATTGGTACATTGGCTGCTTGTAAAGCGGCTAACATAAGTCTTCGTGCAGTTTTTGCTAAAACAGGTTCTGTAAAAAATATCCACAAATGATAGCCTTTTCCAGAATTACTTCTTTCCATCCACGAAAAAATATTATGTTCTTTAAGTTTATTGTATGTTGCTAAACAATGAGTAAAAGCTAATTCATTATCATCAAAATCTGCAGCTATCCATTTTACAGTATTATCAAGAGCCGTAGAGTAAACACCTATTCTATGAAGCCCATTCAAATGGTTGAATAAATTGTATGTTTCAAGTGGCATGAAATTACTTTTGTCTTTGGTTTTTACAGGATACCAAATACTTTTTGCACTATAGTGTCTTGCAAAAACATCTGATCTATGTACAAATAAAAATTTGATAACTTGAATGATATTTAATTTCATTGTTTGTGGACTTATGCCTGTAGCTATCTCATAATAATTCATACTATCACCATCCTGACTTAATTGTATCATACGTATTTATTTACAAACAATAAACAAGAAAAAGCCCTCAAGAGTATTGAACTCATGAGGGCTTTTCGTTTTGTGTGTTATTTTTTGTTATCTTTAATAAATTGCTTGAATTTCAAAACTTCTTCTTTGGAACGATCTTGTATTCCATTTAGGAATTGATCAGATACTACGTACTGGACCAGAGTACGTGTTTCAGCTTTGCTAAGTGTGTCTCCTTTTATGTACTTTTGCCATAATTTTTCACCAGTGGCGATATCATCAGCACTAAGTCCTGCGACTGTAGATGCTTCTACCGATGAAACTGATACTGGGCTCGGGGCCGCAAGAGCAGCACCACCGAAAGACACAAACATAACAAGTGAAACGACCAAAGATTTAAGCATTTGAAAACCTCCTCCTGTTTTATACATTTAATTTTATCATCTTTTTCATACGAGGACAAGTTTTTGTGTTTATAGATTTTCGTAATGGAGATTGGCTAACATTGTCAAGTAATAATTGTCACTAGTACAATATATGTATGGAGGTGGTAAGTATATGCAACAAATTAAAGACTTTGTTGTAGGCAAACCAGTAAATGGAAATTACTTAATCAGAAGTATTGAATTTAAAATGACTAGAGGCGGCGGAAGTTTTGATATTGAACTTGGTGACGCTACAGGTACTATTGAAGCCAAAAAATGGCAAACAACTGAAGAACAAATGGCTGTTTATCCAGCAGGCTCATTAGTAAACATCAATGGATTAGTGACAGAATGGAACAATCAACCACAATTAACAATAAATATGATGAATGTTGTTGAAGATGCAGATCTTAGTGCATATGTCAAAATGCCTAAAGAGCGAGTACAAGATCTTATGGAGATTTTATATCAATATATTGATAAAATCAACTATGAAGACATTAGAACTGTTGTAAGAACTGTAATTAATGAAAATCGAGATCAATTGTTTATTATTCCTGCAGCAGCTAAAAATCATCATGCTTATTATGGTGGTCTTTTGTATCATAAAGTACAAATGCTGCGTATGGCTGAATTTATATGTACATTACGCCCTTTTTTAAAACCAGGGTTAGTATATGCAGGTATCATTTTGCATGATATTGGTAAAGTGCATGAAATGCAGTCAACACCATGGACAACAGCCACATATACTACTCGTGGACGTCTTGTAGGACATGTTTGCCAAGCAGTATTCATGATGCACAAAGCAGCATTTAAAAAAGGTATCTCAATTGACAATGACCTCTTTTTACAGCTTGAACATATTCTATTGAGTCATCATGGTCTTAAAGAACATGGGTCTCCAGTCGAACCACAAACACCAGAAGCATATGCTGTTAACCACATTGACGGTCTAGATGCTGGATTACAAGCAATGGAGGATGCAATTAACCAAACGCCGTTAGATAAAAACGAGACAGAACGACTTGGAATGATTAATCGACGCACTGTTTCGATCTTTAGGGAAACTTGATTTTGGCATACACTTATTGCATATCAGTTTAACTTTTTGTTAAAATGACATGCAATACAGGTCTTTCTCTATGGGTTAAACTAGTTAAACCTTTGATATAAAAATATAGCTCGCAGAGAAATTTTATCTATTGGTTTAACTAGTTTAACATTTCAATAACACGATTCTTTTTAAAAGCTATTTTAACTAAAGGTTAAACTAGTTAAACCTTTAGACAAAGATTAGATAATACCTAAATAATTTTGCTTAAAGGTTTAACTAGTTTAACCTTTTGAGAAAATGATTCTTTTTCGGATAAATTTAATCTAAGAGTTAAACTAGTTAAACCTGTAAGTAAAAGTGCGATTAATAGGAAGATCACTCTCCAAAGGTTTAACCAGTTTAACTTTTGGGTGAAATGTCTCGGTATGGAAGCCCTTTGTTTTACAGGTTAAACTGGTTAAACCAATAAGTAGAGGGGTCCTTTTTAGGAAGTGTTTTGTTTATTGGTTTAACTTTAAGGAGCAATTTTATGAAATCAGTTAAACCAATCGTTTATGTTTACGGAAAAAATATTATATGTGCAATGGTCATAATAAAAGGGTTAAACTTTATACACTCTCATATTTATTCTCAACAATTACTACAAATAGCTATGATAACTGGATTTCAAATAATTGAACATGCTGTACAATGTTTATATCTTGTCGGAGCATTGGTCATGTTTCTTTTGTTCGATATGCTAGCTATTATTGTTACAAAAAAGTCATTTGTCATATCTTTGATGGCCAGAAAACGATACACAATTGATCAAATTAAGTTTCAGGATTTGTTTTCTTTATTGATAACTGACAGACACATTTGGATTTGGTTCATAGGTCAAATAATTCGAATTTGCATGCTCTATTTTGTTTGGCAACAATATTCACAATTTCGAATTACTGAAATACCATTGCAATTCTTTTTAAATAATTATTATGTGTGGATGATTTTGTTTTGGTGGTTAGGTGATATATTATGGAGTGTGTTTGCAACGAGGTCTATTTTAGTATTTGGAATATGGAGTATAGGTAGTCGAAGAGTATTTTTAAAAGCACTCGAAAATAATTCAATAATAAAAAAGAGACACTAGATTTTGATATCTAGTGTCTCTTTTATTCTAAGAAAATGAGTATTCGCTACGTGCAATGCCCAAAGAATCTGCCAATTTGCGAATGTGTTCCCAACGAGGACGTTGAACTCTACCTTCTTCAACTGCTGTAATTACTCCAATGGAGCAGCCGGAAACTTCGGCTAGTTCTTTACGTGTCATGCCATGTAGTACACGTCCTGCATAAACTTTGCTTGCAATGCCTGTGACAATTGTTCTATCAAACCCGTGTTTTTCAGCCACATCAGTGAGTAGAACTGGACTTACTCCGATGATTTCGGCAATGCGATTAACAGTTGATGCTTGAGGTTTACGTGTGTTGTTGATAATAGCACTAAAATTGCTGATTTCTTTGCTCAATTGTTGCTCAGTAATGTTGTTTTGTTTCATCCAAAATTGCATAGCAGTGTTTGAAAATTTCATGGTTAAGACCCCCTAAATGTTTTATGTCTCAATTTTATATCATTGCTTTTATAGGATCAATGGGTATTCTGATATATTCTTTTGGTGGCTCTGAGAGTCCTATGGTGTGCTTGTATATATTTTTATCTGTTACATAAAGATCTGGGTCTTGCACAAATAAAAGGCCCCGAATAGTGTTGTCTAATTTGTTCATTGTGACCATTTTTGTTTTATGTTTATCTATTAAATGTTCCAAAACATACTTGCCATTATTAAAATTAGGAAAAATGATAAGATGGTCAATATGCAAAGTTGTGTCTGATGTGTAATAACATTCTACTAGCCCTACGGCCATATCACCAGAATATACCACGTATATTGAATTGGATATCTCTGCATCTAATGAACAAAGGTCTGCTTTAATACTATCATCAATATCCAGTCTTAAGAGCCATCGTCTAAACTTTGCTAATTCTCTGTGATCAACACGTTTTACTGAAATTGCTCTTGGTTTCATTGAATTTCCCCCTAGTTTGTTTTATACTTTAATTTTACCAATTTAGCGACAAAATGGTCAAATCTCAATCCAGCATTTTATATAACTCGCTTAGAAATAATTGGCATGAAATTTGTCCATGTGCTAAAATAAAAAGTATAAAACACTCTATAGTTGAAAGGGGAATTGTAAAATGAGCAAAAGTGCATATATGACAAATCAAATAATTGGTGAACAACTTTTAATTGCAAGGTTGGATGCTGATGAGGGTATATGTTATTTTCACAATGTCGTAAATGAGGCTAAACTAACAGTCCGTAGTGAACAGTCTTTTCAATTAGGGGACCAAGTAATGACCCTTATTGATGTCATGGATGATTACATTATTGTTGCAGTAGAAGACCAAATTGTTATTGAAGAAAATGAATATATCTTGAACCAAGCAATACTTGGAATTGATGATTTAGTTATTACTCGTTTAGATGCACAACGATCTACATGTTATTGCCACCATATTGCTAGTGGTGCCAAAGTTTCTTTTCGAACCGGACAACGAGTACAAGTTGGCAGTAACATTTTAAAATTAGTAGCTGTAAATTTTGGTGCTGTTATTTTTGAAATAGCTCAATAAAAAACAAAGAGAAAGAGCAGTATAGTTATACTGCTCTTTCTCTTTGTGCATGTGCTTTTAGTAAATAATTTAAGACATCAATTTCTCTTTGAGTCATTTTGAGTACTAAATCTTTGCCTATTGGGATCTCCATGACAGAAGTCAAATTGATCAAAAAATTCAATTCATCCTTACCACAAATCAATCCAGCAGAGTCTACTTCTATTAACTCTACAAAAATGTCTAAGAATCCAGGTATTTTTTCTGGAGCAATTTTTACATAATACTTACCAGATGATACTTCCCTTACGAATTGCATCACGCCATTCCCCCGTACCTATACTAGGCTGTTGTGTAGCCTCCTTCGTGCTAGGCAGTTCATCAAGCGAGATAAACCTATCATTGATTTGGTTATATGCCCAAATCTGAGTAAAAGGACCATGTTCTCTCAACAAAGCTTCTGTTGTGACAAGCACAACTGAATTTTTATTCACATATTTTCGAGATTGTGCCCATGCTTCTTCATGAGAATCACCATGTATCAACAACAGCGGTTGTGTGGATGGATGAATGTCAGTTCGATTAGATAACTCTGTTTCCCAAACATTGCCATTTAGATTAAAAGTAACATTTGCCCACTCAATTTTGCTGGCACAATCTGTTACATATTGTTTTTCTACTAAAGACAACAGTAAATCAGTCATACGAGCTGATTTTACCAAATCATTAGTAACAAAAAGAGTGCCACGAGTTGCACCTTTGTTCACTTTTTCCAATCCAGTTTCAGTCAACAACCAATAGTGTTTACTAGCAACACGAAAATTAGTAATATAACCTAAATGCTTCAATGCATTTAAATAATTTTGAACAGTGCGCCTCAATTTGTAGTCTAAACCTTGTTGAACTTGACTTGTTTCAATGACTCCAAATTTATAAATCAACGCCAAAAATGGTCCATATGACGGCAAATAGTCTTTTCCACTACGAGATATTTTTTGATTCCATTTTTTCATTAGCCCAACTTCTCCTTTGCAGATGCTGCTACTTTATCAATCTTTGCATAATCCACATGACAACGTAATTCAACCATAAGCTTTTTGATTTCATGGCGAATATCAAAAGTATGTTCATCAATAATACAACGTGCTTGATCAGTTTTGCAAAACAATGTTATCTCAAGTCCATGTGGCACTTTGGCATAAGACACTCCATCTGCCACCATAGGACGTTGTACATCTACGATTCTAGCACCTTTAACTGGGTTTTGCGGGTTGGTGTCAAATACTTCAAAAGAGCACATGTAAGGAATCCCTAACTGAGGTTCTTTGATATGACTATTTTGCCCAATCAAGACAATTTTATCTTGATAAAAAGACACTGCTGAATCGATGCGAGACTTATTGTTAAATGTTAATACTGCTTCCATATACCCACCCCCTGACTTAATTTATTTAAATATATCATACCACGATCTGTGGGCTTCGGTCAATATACCTGGTAATTTGTACCACTCATGTTTAATTTTACATAACAAAGGACCTAGTATTGGTCTAGGTCCTTTGTTTTATACATCCAATACCATTTCATCTTTTAACCAAGAATCAACATTGATTCCTGTTTTATCTTCAAGAGAATTTAAGTCTATAACTGTACATCTAATCGTTCTACCATTACCCATTCTATGGACTTTTCCATATGGTTCTATAGTATAACTATTAGAATCTTTAGACTCTAACAATTGTTGTCTGATGGCTTCTTTATTAGTTAATTCAGACTTGAGTCCATGTGTTTGACAATATTGAGAGAAACTAGCTATACACAAATCAGTAGCAAAATATAATTTGTTGTTACTTACTGAATACTCTTTGCCTTCATTAATGACTCCTTTTATAGTCATATCATTCAAAAATCCCATGAATCTGTCTAATGCATCAGTAGCATTGTTGCCAATTATTTGTTCAAAACATTCTCGCACAATGCTACTTATGTCTACTATTTCTCCTGTTAATTCTTGATATATTTGTAGGCCTAAATGTACAACCGAGAGATTTTGAATTATTCGAATTGGAGCATTAAGTCCAGAAGAAATATGTTGACTTTCTGTTAAAGCATCATTTGCTCTTTGAATCCAATGGTCCATATCCCATTGGGTCAGCCATTTCATATAGCCTACTAAAAAAGGCTCATATTTAGTGCTAAGTATTTTGTTATAAGCTTGTGCACATTCTGGGTGACTGCGTACATATTGTGGACGCAAATTAAGAATAATACTTCTTTCTACAAGAGCAGGATCAACAAATGGCATTTCTCCTGAAATAGCTACTGGATTGGTTAATGTAAAAACACGCATGGATAATGCTTTATCACCACGTGTATCTTGACTTGCATTATAAGCTAATCGAAGTGTATAATGGAGTCCATCTAGTCTTGATGGGTGGATTTCAGATGGTTTATATTCATCCATAGCAAGTGGAATATTGTTAGTGAGAGACAAGTCACGCATTAAAGTAAACGGTGTTCTGTTACAACTTTTTGGTTCACCATATGTACCAAATATTTTAGCAAGAATTGATACCATAGTAGTTTTACCTGACCCACGAGTCCCCCAAATCTGTAAAATTGGAAAACTTTGGTTTATTTCTCTAAAAACATCAGTCATAGGATTACACAAAAACCAAGCTAATGATACCATGCTTGTGATTTTTTCATTGATATTACTGCAATCTAATAATAATTCTTTAGCCAAATCTAAAAAATCTTGAGTGCTGATATCTTTTTCATTAATATTAGGCACATAAGAATCAAAATAAACCATATCATCATCTGTTGATAAAACACCATCTTTTATTGAAGAATTAGTTAGTACATATCGATCGCCATGCCATCCAATTTTGTCCACACCTTTCTTTTTTGGAACGTTTATTGCATTTATCCAACCACGAATAAGTTGTACTTCTCGATCTTTAGCTAGCCATAATACTCTAGATGAAGGAATCGAACGAATAAATTCTTTCCATCCCAATAAATCTGTCTTTTTAAACTTACAACTAATGGGATTAGTCGGAGACCCATCTACTAATAAATTACAGTATAAAATTTCATCATCATTAATAAAGACTGTAAAAGAAGGCTCGATTGTAAAATTAGACACTTTTGTACTACTTAGTCCATCTTTTTTCATAACAGCATGGTATAAACCATCTGAACCATTATAAATAAATTCTTGGCCTTGTGGTATTTGTGCAGGACTAGATATTCCGAATAAAGTGTGGATAGAATCTATTCGTTGAGTATTTAGTCTTTGTTGAAATATATATTGAATTGCATCAGCAGAAATTGCACATAAATGAAGAGAATAGTATATGCTTAGATCTGTGATATAAGAATCCCCATTAGTAGATTTTACATAACCATCTTGTAAAATATTGCATATTTGCATATCAACTCCACTTTTAGATAAGGTAGAGTCAATGTCTATTTTCTTTGGTTGGATAATGCTATCATTTACATTAAGCAAATCTTCTAGTTGATAACAAGTACCATTTCCATTTATTTGGTCAATGTCTATGATTACTTGTTTCATTTCATTAATGTTAATAGAAAACAGTTTTGATAATACAGATTCTGTGGCTTTTAAAGAACAATCTATAGGTTTATCAAATTGATAAAAATAGAGTTCATCATTTATTATATAAGAAGCTTCTTGTTCTAAAGGTTTATTTAAAATAATACCTGGTAATTGTTTGATATCAGAAAGACTATTTCTTTTTCTTATACGAGGGAATACTCCTATAGGCCCAGTGACCATAGATGATGACTCTATTGTGATATAAGTTTGATCATCAGTAGAGTATATAAATCCTTTGCTGTCTTTAAACCAATTAGATAAAAAGTCACTCATGTTCTTCACCCCTTATTCATTATATTATAGAATTTGGCAATTGGTCAATCGTCTCATAAAGTCTTCTTATCAGATAGATATTGTTTTCTACTTTTGAAGTGTGTTAAAATCTATATAAATAAGTAGGAAGAGGGTGTAAGTCATGGCTACCTCTGTTATAGAAAAAGATAAACAACTTGATGCTATTAATGTTCCTAATGTTGATTATAAATCCTTTTCTGAAAACAATATGAAAGTCATTATTAAAAGTAATGTTGCAAAAATCGTAGAAAAAAGCAAAAAGATTGAGCAAAATCTTGAACTTTAATACACAAAAAGGCGGGACTCCAAATCGATTTGGAGTCCCGCCTTTTTGTGTAT